>ENA-ORMO01001525-ORMO01001525.1-human-gut-metagenome-genome-assembly--contig:-NODE-1525-length-24185-cov-7.525446_pt1 | contig 24185 bp, 22 predicted proteins | sample MGYA00242106_ERZ509001 | MGnify/ENA primary metagenome ERZ509001 (study PRJEB26280, sample SAMEA2338736) | human gut metagenome | biome: human gut; feature: human-associated habitat; material: faeces...
GGCTACCTTAACCCACCGTCTAAAGCCAGTGGGATTGCGGTAGCCTTATTTCAAACCTCTACACAAATTGATTTTTTCCAGCATCATACCGGTAATCTATAGTTTCCAGCTTTTTTTCCAGCTCCGCCTGATCTGCCTCCAGATCCTGGCAAAGCTCCTCCAATGACGAATACTGATCACGAAGCTTTGTATTTAAAAAGCTCATCAACATAACCGGATCCTTGGGAATTCCTGCCATACCTATCCATCCTTTCCTCTGGCGCCTAACAGAAAATCCCTCTGTTCTGCGTCAATTTTCTGTGATATGATGTAACAGTTCAAACTTGCGGGCAAGAAGATGCAAAGCTGAACTGTTACAATATTATGATGAATCTGTCCGAAGCAAAAACTTTCAGACAGTTCTTTATCAGTTTACAATGTTTCCAGACAAAAAACAAGAGACATTCCCTTCCCATTCGAAATATTTACCCAAAGGAGCCCTATACCATGAACCAGGAAAATAAACGGATTCTGATGATTGCCACAGGCGGAACCATTGCCTCCAAACGAAGCGAAACTGGGCTGAAGCCGCTGATTACCTCAGACGAGCTTTTGAGCTATGTGCCTGACGCCCGCCATTTTTGTCAGGCTGATGCCATTCAGGTCCTGAACATTGACAGCACCAATATCCAGCCGGAGCACTGGCTGCTTATAGCCCGCACGATTGAGGACCACTATAACCAGTATGACGGCTTTGTTATCTGCCACGGTACAGACACCATGGCCTACACCGCCGCAGCTCTTTCCTACCTTATCCAGAACTCACCCAAGCCTATTGTAATTACCGGCGCCCAAAAACCGATTGATCTGGAAATTACAGATGCAAAAACAAATCTGCTGGACAGCCTGCGCTTTGCCTCCTGCAGCCGCGCCCACGGTGTAAATCTTGTCTTTGACGGCAAGGTTATTGCCGGAACCCGCGCCAAAAAGGAACGAACCAAAAGCTACAATGCATTTTCCAGCATTAATTTTCCCTATGTGGCAGTGATTCATGATGACCACATTATTTTCTATCTGGACGACAAGGATCATGTTACCGGCCCGGCAGTCTTTTATCACCACCTGGACAGTAAGGTGGCTCTGCTGAAGCTGATTCCTTCTATGGATGCCGGAGTTCTTGATTATATGGCAGAACATTACGATGCTGTCATTATTGAATCCTTCGGCGTCGGCGGTATTCCTGCCCGGGAAACCGGAGATTTCCACAGCGCCATTGAACGGCTTGTCCGCTCCGGAAAGACCCTCGTTATGACAACCCAGGTCACCAATGAAGGCAGCAATATGTCAGTTTATGAAATCGGGAAAAATATTAAACAGGAATTCGGACTTTTAGAAGCCTATGACATGACTCTGGAAGCCGTTGTCACAAAGCTGATGTGGATTCTTGGCCAGACTCAGGATCCGCAAATGGTGCGGGAACTGCTGTACCGCACCATTAACCGTGATATTTTATATCCTGTATAGCTTCAGGCGTCTTTTTTCTCCATGGGCAGGCGGCCGCGGAAAAACCGTTTCTTCACCTCACTCCACTGGAAAGGAATCAGAGGATAGATATAGCTTTTTCCTGCAATGGTTTTATTAAACACAACTGCACATATGGATAAAACCACCCCGACTCCGTATCCCCATACATCAAAGATACTGGTAAAAATCAGGATCATTACCCGCATAAACTTCAGAGCATAGCCCAGTTCAAAACTGGACTGACTGTAATTGGCTATGGTTACAAAAGCCATATACAGCATCGTTTCTGAATTGAACCAGCCGGACTTTACGGAATATTCCCCCAGCACAATACCAGCAATCACACTGAGAGGCGTTGTCAGCATATTGGGCGTATTGATGGCCGCCAGCCGCAGACCGTCAATGGCAAATTCCAGAATCAGAAGCTGAAAAATCAGAGGAACATAGGTCTGATCCGCCAGCTTGGTAAATTCCAGCCAGTCCGGCAGCGCCTCCGGATGCATCATCATCAAAAGCCAGGTAGGCGTCAGAAACAGTGAAAGCACAGCTGTCAGCATTCTGGAAAGCCGCAGATAGGTTCCTGTTATCGGCGGAAAATAATAATCATCTGCCTCCTCAATAATATCAAATACCGATGACGGCAGCACCATAGCCGCCGGAGAATTGTCCACCAGAATGACAATATTTCCCTCCAAAATACAGGCTGCCGCTGTATCCGGCCGTTCTGAAAATTTGAATTTCGGAAAAGGGTTATACCATTTATAGGGATAAATTCCCTCTGCCAGACTCTCCTGATTCATGGTCAGCGCATCGGCATGAAGCTGCTGGATTCGCTTTTTCACTCCTTTCAAAAGATTTTCATCTACTCTTCCATCCATATAACAGACTGCAATATCTGTATGAGAGCTTTCTCCTGCTGACAAAATCTCCATTATAAGTCTGGGATCCCGAATTCTTCGCCGGATCAATGCTGTATTAAATATAAGAGTCTCTACAAATCCATCTCTGGAGCCCCGCATCACCTTATCTTTTTCTGGCTCTCCTACACCTCTGGCCGGATAAGTCCGGCAGTCCAGTGTCAGGCATTTGTCATATCCATCCAGAAAAATACAGGTAATTCCCGACAGAAGCTGAACAATCACATCCTTCTCCTGCTCCAGAACTCCTACCTCGCCATAAGGCATATATTTCTTGGAAAACCCATCTGCATCCTCCGGCATATCCTCCGGCTGAATGCTCCACCAGGACTGCAGCACCTTTAACAGCACCTCATCCTTAGTAAATCCGTCTACACAAAACAGACATCCTTTTCGCCCCGCTATATCAATTACTCGATATACTACATCAAAATTTTTATCCGTCTGAAGAATCTGTTTAAAATGCTCCAGATTTTCTGTCATCTGTTTTGAAAATGCCATAGCCTTCTGCTCCTCTCGCATTATTCTCTCTGCTCATTATGTACCGCTTCCTGACAAATTATCCAAAGGCAGACAGAATTGGCCTTTCTATCGAAAATCCTCCTTCGATTCCCAGAAAATCCTATGTATTTTTTGCACACTTTGTCGATTTATCGGGAAGTTTTCTGATAAAATATGCACAAATATCATTGACTTAAAAACAAAGAAATGGTATATTATACCATGTAAGAAATAAAAGCGAACGTTGATTTTTCGACATCCTTAATTTTCTTAAGATTGGTATGGGGATACCAGCGTATAATGTACGGTTTATTGTTCGTGACCGGAGGAGCTGCTTTCTGTGGGGGAAAGGCAGCTCCACTTTTTATGTATTATTTTTATATTCCATTCCAGAAAATAAAGAAAGAACTGTCGCTTCACGATCAATCATAAAACAACAGTTCCCTCTCCATTTCTATTAATAAAACAATCACATTCTCTCAGACAACAATAACTGTAATCTTACACAATCTCCTCATAGGGCACACGGTTGATTCCCTCTTTGACAGCCTCCTGCGCCACTGCATTGGCAACTGCCAGGGCTACCCGCTTATCAAAGGATGACGGAATCACATACTCCGCCGTCAGTTCTTCCTCCGGAATCACTGCTGCAATAGCATGAGCTGCAGCAATCTTCATTCCCTCTGTAATATCTCTCGCGCGCACAGCCAGAACTCCCTTAAACAGTCCCGGGAATACCAGCACATTGTTAATCTGATTTGGATAATCTGAGCGTCCGGTTCCAACAACAACCGCTCCGCCTGCCTTTGCCTCATCTGGCATAATCTCAGGCACCGGATTTGCCATAGCAAATACAATTCCCTGGTTCATAGACGCAACCATTTCCTTTGTTACCAGATTTGGACGGGAAACGCCGACAAAAATATCCGCTCCCTTTAAGGCATCTGCCAGAGTTCCATGCTCCTTGTTCCGGTTGCTGATATGAGAAATCTCCTCCTGTCCGGAATTTAAGTTTTCATCACCCTCACAGATAATGCCATGAATATCACACATAATAATATTTCCAAAGCCCATAGCAATCAAAAGCTTTCCAATAGAAACACCGGCTGCACCTGCGCCGTTAATTACCACACGCAGCTGTCCCATGGTTTTTCCGGTCACCTTCACTGCATTCAGAAGAGCTGCTCCCACAACAATCGCAGTTCCATGCTGATCATCGTGGAACACCGGAATATCGCAAACCTCTTTCAGCTTCTTCTCAATTTCAAAGCAGCGAGGCGCCGCAATATCCTCCAGATTGATTCCGCCGAAGCTCTTAGAAATCAAAGCAATCGTATTCACAATCGTATCTACATCCTTGGAATTCACGCATAAAGGAAATGCATCCACATCCGCAAAGGTTTTAAACAGAGCACACTTTCCTTCCATAACCGGCATTCCTGCAGAAGGGCCAATATCTCCCAGTCCCAGCACTGCCGTACCATCTGTGATAACGGCAACCAGGTTGCCCTTTCTTGTATAATCATAAGCCTTCTCTTCATCCTCAGCAATCAGCAGACAGGGTTCCGCCACGCCAGGCGTATAGGCAAGAGCCAGCTCCTCTCTGTTGGTTACAGGCGCCCGGGAAATCACTTCGATTTTCCCTTTCCATTCTTTATGCTTCTCAATTGCCAGCTGTTTTTTATCCACAAAAGTATCCTCCCGTAAAATGTAGATTCGCCTGATTCTTGGCTGACTTCATTTTAATACAAATGCATCCCTGCGTCAACGCAAAAACGGGGCGCCGGACAACCCGGCGCCCCTGAAAGGACTTCTCCTCTAATGCACTTTGTCAGCGCTTCTGTCAGCCTTCGATAGAAATATACTTCTTCTCTTCCACTGCTGGCTGAACCTCCTTTTTCGGAATATGCAGTTTCAAAATACCATGTTTAAACTCACCTTTAATATCCGCCTCTGTCACATACTCACCTACATAGAAGGAACGCTGGCAGGCTCCGGCATAACGCTCTCTGCGAATATATTTGTGGGTTTCTTTTTCCTGCTCATCCTTATCCACGCCCTTGGCCGCAGTAATCGTCAAATAACCATTTTCCACAGAAGCAGAAATCTCGTCCTTCGTAAATCCCGGCAGATCCATCTCCAGCTCATATTCTGTATCCGTCTCCTTCACATCGGTCTTCATCAGATTTCTGCCCCGGCGACCATACAGCTTTTTCTCCAGTCGGCGCTCCGCCTTATCATCGAAAAACGGAAAATCACTCATAAAATCGTCAAACAAATCTTCTCCAAAAATACTAGGCATTAACATAAGTCATCTCTCCTTCTCTATTGATGCAAAATCACCTTGTTTTTCTGGAACCGGAAATCCGGAGGAAGAAAATCCATCGACCAATGCCGGTCATTGAATTCTTATCCCTTCCTTTTGTTCTATCTGTAATATAATACTTATTTCTGTGAATGTCAAGCGCATCTTTGTGAATTTTCTGTGTCTTTTATCGGCATTGTACCCATTTTCAGTCAGGCCTGTGAACCATAACCTGACACCTTCCGTCTGCTGCAGCCTTCTCCAAAAAGCACTTACTCCACATAAGCAATCAGCTTTTGTCCATCCTGGGAACTGTCAATAACTATGGTCTGTCCCTCGCTGATATTACCTTCCAGGATAATCCGTGCTGCCAGGGTTTCTACATGCTTCTGCAGGTATCGTCTCAAAGGACGGGCGCCATAAGCGGGATCGTATCCATTTTCCGTAACAAAGCTCTTGGCTCCGTCTGTAAGTTCTACCTTCAGCTCCCGATCTGCCAGACGCCTGTTTACATCTGCCACCATCAAATCTACGATATGGCTGATATTGTCTTTGGTCAACGGCTTAAATAAAATCGTTTCATCCAGCCGGTTCAAAAATTCCGGGCGGAAATGAGCGCGCAGCTCCTGCATTACCATCTGTTCTGCCTCCGAACGAATCTGTCCGGCCTCATCAATTCCATCCAGCAGATATTGAGAACCTATGTTGGAGGTCATAATAAGAATCGTATTCTTAAAATCCACCGTCTTGCCTGTGGAATCTGTAATACGGCCGTCATCCAGCACCTGAAGCAGTACATTGAATACATCCGGGTGAGCCTTCTCCACCTCGTCAAACAGCACTACCGAATACGGTTTCCGGCGCACAGCCTCTGTCAGCTGGCCGCCTTCATCATAGCCCACATATCCTGGAGGCGCTCCGATCAGACGGGCTACCGAATGCTTCTCCATGTACTCACTCATATCAATACGGACCATATTGTTCTCATCATCAAACAACGCCTCTGCCAGAGCCTTAGCCAGCTCTGTTTTTCCCACGCCAGTAGGTCCTAAAAACAGGAAGGAGCCAATCGGCTTGGTAGGATCCTTGATTCCGGCCTTGGAACGAAGAATGGCCTCTGTTACCTTCTCCACGCCCTCGTCCTGGCCTACTACCCGTTTGTGCAGCACATCATCCAGATGCAGAATTTTGCTGCGTTCGCTTTCATTCAGCTTGCTTACAGGAATTCCTGTCCACCGGGAAATAATCCGGGCAATCTCATCTTCTGTAACACTTTCATGAACCAGACTCAAATCCTGAGTTTTCACCTTCTCTTCCTCTGCCGCCAGCTCCTTCTGCAGCTGAGGAAGCCGTCCATACTGCAGCTCTGCCGCTTTATTCAAATCATACTGCTGCTGGGCTGTGGCAATATCCCGGTTCACCTGCTCTATCTCTTCACGAAGAGCCGACAAACGGTCTACAGAAGATTTCTCATTCTCCCACTGTGCCTTCTTTCCTGCAAACTCCTCATGAAGCTCTGCCAGATTCTTCTGCAGCGTCTCCAGACGCTCCTTACTCAAATGATCCGTCTCTTTTTTCAGAGCCGTCTCTTCAATCTCCAGCTGCATAATTTTACGGGACAGCTCATCCAACTCTGCAGGCATGGAATCCAGCTCCGTCTTAATCAGAGCGCAGGCCTCATCCACCAGGTCAATGGCCTTATCCGGCAGGAATCGATCCGTAATGTAACGATCCGACAAAACAGCTGCAGAAACAAGTGCAGAGTCCGTAATCTTCACTCCGTGGAAGACCTCATACCGCTCCTTAATTCCACGAAGAATAGAAATCGTATCCTCTACTGTCGGCTGATCCACCAGAACCGGCTGAAAACGACGTTCCAGAGCCGCATCCTTTTCAATATATTTTCTGTATTCGTCCAGAGTCGTCGCACCGATACAGTGCAGCTCACCACGAGCCAGCATGGGCTTTAACAGATTGCCGGCATCCATGGAACCCTCTGTCTTTCCAGCGCCAACAATGGTATGAAGCTCGTCGATGAACAGAATAATCTGCCCCTCGCTCTTTTTTACCTCCTCCAGAACTGCCTTTAAACGTTCCTCAAACTCGCCCCTGTACTTGGCTCCTGCCACAAGCGCACCCATATCAAGGGCAAACAGCCTGCGGTTTTTCAAGCCCTCCGGCACATCACCACGGACAATTCGCTGAGCCAGTCCCTCTACGACAGCCGTCTTTCCGACGCCAGGTTCACCAATCAGGACAGGATTATTTTTTGTCTTTCTGGACAGAATCTGAACCACATTCCGGATCTCACTGTCACGGCCAATCACCGGATCCAGCTTCTGATCCCTGGCCCGCTCCACCAGATCATATCCATATTTTTCCAAAGTGTCATAGGTTGCCTCCGGATTGTCACTGACCACCCGCTGATTTCCCCGCACCGTAGACAGGGCCTGCAAAAACGAATCCCTGCTGATGCTGTACTGCCTGAACAGCTCCTTCAAGGTTCTGTCTGCATACTTCATCAGAGCCAGGAAAATATGCTCTACCGATACATATTCATCTCCCATGCCCTTCGATTCATCCTCTGCATGAATCAGCACCTTGTTCAGATCACTGCTGATATATACCTGACTGCTGCCGCTTACCTTCGGAAGTCCCGCCAGCTTCTGCTCTGCCTCATTGACAATCATCTCTTTGGAAATTCCCATTTTCGTCAGCAGTTTCAGAATCAGGCTGTCCTCCGAAGTCAGAAGGCTGTAAAACAAATGCTCCTGCTCAATCTGCTGATTTCCGTACTCATAGGCATATTTCTCACAGTTCTGTACCGCTTCCATAGACTTCTGAGTAAATTTATTAATATTCATAGCTGTTCCTCCTTTCGGAACATGTGCATTTCTTGCATTTCCTTGTTCTATACGAAATATAACACATGTTGTTAGCCATGTCAAGAGATGAGTGCTAATTATTTTGTGAAGATTTTGTGAAGCCTTGATTTTATGGGCTTCACAGGGTTTGTTCACTTGCTTTCCTTTATTGCGGTTATTCTACATCATTCACTTTCCAGTTTGCCAAAGATTTTAATTCGATCTTTGTTCCGCCAGGAAGTAAAAACCAATGATCATTGATTGCCTTCACCGGATAAGCTTTAATCCTCTCCATGATCTCTGACTCAGATTCTACCGCGATTGAAATATGATCGTAGCCATTCTCTGCGCCTGTATTAATTGCTTCTGCTTCACAGAGCTGGATTCCTTCTTTATACCAGCACTTGCGTTCTGGCTTTTCCCCAGTTTCTCTCCACCTATGCATTTCAAATACATCTTCAAAAAATTTCTGTGCCTCCTCATAAGATGTTGTGCGAATTGCCGCATGATCTATTTTTGCCATTTTCTTTCTCCTTTACTACCGCATTTCAGGCACTTTCTCCTCATATTCCTGTTCCAGTTGCTCTGCCAAATACGCATCGCTCATGCAGTGCATATCAGAAACACCGTCACGGATCAGCTGATAAACCTGGGAATGATAAAAGAAATCCAATGCCTCATCCAGCGAGAGTCCCTGATGTTTCGCAAAGCATTCAATAACACGGCTATATTTTTTCTGAAGCAAAATCGGATTCGCTGTCATAGTGTTTCACTCCCTTTAAAATGCAACAGAGACAGTGCTTTCTCTGTGCGGAAACATATTTGCAGATTCGGCTTTTCATAACGCAGGCGGTTGATGGCTTCCGTTTTATCAATCAGTCCGTCAAAGAACAACTCCACGGTATTGAACACTTTATCATTGGCAACACCACCTACAACAAGGTCGTAATCTGTCGAATCTTTTCCACTGCGGCAGTTCAGAATGAAATCCAGCCATTCTTCGGAATAAGAATCAAATTTCAGCGTTTTCAGTTCAGATTCCCGGCTTTCATCGTATTCATACCGAGAGATAATGCCATCTTTCCCACGGCGTTTGAACTTGCCGCACCACTTCGCCGCCTGTTCATACAGCGGCGTGACATAAAAGCCACGCCCGAAATCCACATTGGAGCGGGAATGAACCAAATCCGGCTTTGCAATCTCTAAAAAAGAACCATGATAAAGAATCATACTTCCACACCCCTTTCTTTCATCACATCAAGGAGGTCATCAACGATATATTCCCGGCTCTGGGTATGCAGCACTTCATATTCCGGCACGATGTAGCCGTTCAAAATATCACTCTGTCCGGTAAATGCCTGATAAACACGCTCTGCATCCACACCCAGCTTTGCCGCTACATTTTCAATGCAAAATACAGCAAACTCCAGTTCATTGGAATTTTTGATTTTTTCATCCGTCATCATACGCAAGCCCTCCTTTTACGATAAGCAGGTTCTCTTTGAACCTACATTCTTCGATTCTCCTGCGAGAATTTCTTCTATGATTATAATAACACTTCCCAATAGTATAACCATCTGTGCTTTGCCCATTCACAAACTGAGCTGCTGTTGAAGGGCTAGTAAGCTCACAATTTTTAAGAATATTACCATCCCCATCTACATACTCTGGATTATCTCGATACGCTTTAGCGGTTTTCCTACCTTTAATGTGATTTGCAAAATCTAGACTCATTTTGCCATCTGCCAGAACGGTAATTATTTTTCCATTATACACAAGACAGGACAAAAATCAACTTCCATTATCAAGAGGTACGTGCTAATTTCTTTGTGAATTTTCTGCGAACCCTTTCAGCTGCTTTTTATGGCGGTACATCATACCGTCCGCCCGTTTAATCATATCTCCCACCCGGGTATCCCCCGGTTCTGCCGCAGCATATCCACAGGCAATCTGCATACAGACATACTCTGAATTCCGATTATAATCCTGCTGCATCAAATCCAGCTTTTTCAGACACTGTTCTATTGCATATGGAAAAGAGTCTGGCTTTCTTTCCCATACAACCAGAAATTCATCACCGCCAATGCGGTAACAGGTTCCCTCCCTGCCGCAGGCTTCCTGAATCAGACCGGCAGCATCCACAATATAGCGATCTCCGACTTCATGTCCAAATGTGTCATTATAATATTTGAGATTATTCAAATCACACACCGCAAGCCCAATCTCCCCTAGCATCCCCTGACAGCTCTGCTCCCATCTTTCATAAGCATTTCGGTTATACAGGCCTGTCAGCAAATCCGTCACCGCCAGTCTTTTGTAAATTGCATTTTCCTGTCCCTCCTTCAGCTGCATGGAAAGATCGTAAATAACACTCCAGGAAACGCAGGTGACAAACAGAAGGCTTGCCAGACCGCCGGCCCTGTAGGTATCCAGCGTATTGCGATAAAATCCCCCCAAATCCCAAACTGTAGAAACCAGGATAAGCAGAGTAGGTAAAAAGGTAGCTTTTACTTTATAATCAGCCCCATGCTTTCTAAAATAAAAAAACATCCCTGCAAACATCGTTCCAAATGCAGTCAGCAAAAGAAGATGCGTTATAAACGCCGTTTCCTTGAACTCCCGGATTCCGTTCACATGAAGCCCCACGCTGACAGCCATATTCAGCAGACACAGGAAGAAATACAAATTCTCCCACCAGGGCTTAATCTTCATATCCCAATAATAAACAGAAAAGCAGAAAAACAGAATAGGAATCTGCAGAAACAGCAGATAACCCGTGTAAGACAGGGCAATATGGTTAGATGCCAGAAGATTAACCAGCTCACTTCCCCTGATAAACCACAGCCCGACCACAATCAGCAATGCGGAAAAATAAAAGCTTTCCCGGCTGTTTTTAACTCTCTGCGGACAATCCCCCAAAACAAAAGCGCCATTACGCCAATCACAAACGTCAGAAAATAAATAATCGCCGCAGGCAGGGCATGAATCAGCCGCTCCTTAAACATCTGCTGCCGATCCCCTAACCAGAATACAGGAGAAACATTTTCATCATGGTAATAATGATACTGAATTTCAACCAGAACCTGGCTCTCGGCCTGGGAAAGTTTTACAAAATGAAAAAACTTCCCCGGAACCCTTCCAACTGCCGTAGTTCCATTATCCAGAGAATGTATCAGCCTCCCGTTCTGGTAAACCTTTACGGTCTGCCGATCAGAAACAAAATGCAGGCACCGTCCGGCATCTCTTGAAAAATTAAAACCAAATTCGTATGTAATCGTCCCGTTCTCTCCCCTCCATACCTTTTCCGGAAAAATCTGCCGGGTTTCCGGTACATCCAAGCCATACCGATCCGCCTGGGAATACAAAAAACCCCAACAAATAAGAACTGCTCCGATTATCCCAGTAATAATAATAATAATTTTTTTATATCTGTCCACATGAAATCCTTTCTGAAGACCTTGCTGTTTCTAATATTTTACCCTATTTTCCTATAACATACAATGAACTCTTTCTTTCCCTGATACCGCTTCTTTCTATTGAAGCTGTTCCGGACTTGTGATAAAATGTATGGGTAATATACTCAGAAAGAGAGGGTGCAAATTATGCGAAAAAATCGTCTTGTTGCGCCTGTTGTAAAGTGGGTTGGCGGGAAACGCCAGCTTTTAGATGATCTAACACCGCTGTTTCCAAAACGGGTCTCCTCCTACTGCGAACCTTTTTTAGGAGGCGGCGCCGTTTTATTTCAGCTGCAGCCCAACACTGCCCATGTTAATGACATCAACTCCGAGCTGATTCAAATGTACGAGGTAATCCGCGACAACGTAGACGAGCTGATTGAAGCCCTTGGAACCCACCCCAATGAGGCGGAACACTTTTATCAGGTTCGAGACTGGGATCGGGATCGGGAAAAATACCAGCAGCTCAGTCCTGTGGATCGGGCTGCCCGGATTATTTATTTAAACAAAACCTGCTACAACGGGCTTTTCCGGGTAAACAATGCCGGACAGTTTAACACGCCTTTCGGTCATTACAAAAACCCGAATATTATCAATGAGCCGACCCTGCGGGCTGTCAGCTCCTACTTTCAGAAGGCCAGCCTGACCTTTACCAGCATGGACTATGCCGAGGTTCTTTCCAGTGTAAAAAAAGGAACCTTTGTCTATCTGGATCCGCCCTATGACCCTGTTTCTGATACCGCCAACTTCACTGGCTACGCCAAAGGCGGCTTTGGGCGTCCGGAGCAGATTCGCCTTCGGGAATGCTGTGATGAGCTGAATCGCCGGGGAATCCGGTTTATGCTTTCCAACTCAGCCACAGACTTTATCCGGGAACAATATGCTGCCTATGATATCACCATTGTTAAGGCCAAACGTGCCATCAACTCCAACGCAGCCAAGCGGGGGCAGGTAGACGAGGTGGTTGTAAGAAACTACAAATAAAAAAAAGGCTGCACAGAGCCAGGTCTGGCAGTAAGCCGGACTTTCCAGGTTCTGCAGCTTAGGAGTAAGCCCATGAGTGAAAAAGCAAAAGGCCAGAATGATCGGGCCTGGGAGGCTCTGTTTGAAAAATATGATATTCTTTCCCGCATCCGTCAGGAGGGAAAGTTCGTGATTTCTGCGGCGCAGATCAAAGAATACCGGGAACCGCGGCTTATGGCCAAATTTGATCACCGGATCAATCTGCCGCAGATTTTTTCTGAACATCAGCTGGCGATTCTTCCCATTTCCCGAGGCGATTATGTCATTTCCCATTTTGACGCCTACCAGCCATTTCCGGAACCAGTCTCTTCCATCATCCATCTGTCTCTCCCCTCAGGACTTCAAAGCCTGAATGCCAATCACATCCCCAGCGAAGCCATCGCCATCAACTGCGCCCTGGCATCTGGAATGCTGGCAGATTTTCTGGAGGAGGATGGGCTTTTACCTACCGTTTCCGGACGGATGGGTTCCGGACAGTTTGATTTTCATATTCAAAACCGTATAACCCAGCTCCCTGTTCCTGTCTCTGTCAATAATTCACAGATTGAAATTGATGCTGCCTTTGAAAGCGCCTTCAGCCTCTCTCTTCTGGAGGCAAAGCGGGATCTTTCCGAGGATTTTCTGATCCGCCAGCTGTATTATCCATTCCGTACCTGGTCTGGCCGGATGACAAAAAAAATCAGGCCGATCTTTCTCGTCTATTCCAACGGAATTTTCAGCCTGTACGAATATAAATTTGAAAATCCGGAATCTTACAATTCCCTGATTCTCGTTAAACAAAAAAACTATTCCATAGAAGATACTGCCATCAGTCTTCAGGATTTAAAGGAGGTACTCCTGAGGACAAATACGGTTCCGGAACCGGAGATTTCCTTTCCTCAGGCAAACAGCATGAAACGAATCATTAACCTGTGCGAGCTTCTCTCCGCCCAGGAGCTGAGCCAGGAGCAGGTAACAGAACAATATGCCTTCGATATCCGGCAGACCAGCTACTACACCGACGCAGCCCGGTATCTCGGTCTTCTTGACCGCCGCTACGGAGACGGACGCCGGCCTGTCTACTTTCTCACTCCTCTGGGAAGAAAAATGATGAACCTGGGCTACCGCCAACGTCAGCTGGCTCTCTGCGAAGCCATTTTAAAGCATCGGCCTTTCCGGGAAACCTTTCGCCTGTATCTGGAAACCGGCATCATGCCGGACGCCTCAGCCATTGTTTCTGTCATGAAGCAGTCCGACCTTTACAAGGTAGAAAGCATGAGCACCTACAAACGCCGTTCCTCCACTGTCAGCGGTTGGATTCACTGGATGCTGTCTCTTGCAGAGGGGTGAAAGCCCCTCTCACATTCACATCTACCTGGTTAAACGGAATTTCAATTCCGTTCTTGTCAAATTCCTCCTTAATGCGCTCTATCATCTCCCAGCGCACAGTCCAGTAATCCGCTGTTTTTGTCCAGCCCCGGATTCCCACAGTCACAGAGCTGTCTCCCAGATTTCCTACATAGGCTGTGATCCCGTCCTCCTTCAGTACCAGCGGATTATTTTCAAACAGATGGTACATAATCTCCTTGGCCAGCTTCATATCAGAGGTATATCCAATCCCTACTTCCAGATCGACTCTCCGTTTTTCCTGACCGGTTACATTAACTACCACTCCATTGGAAATGCTTCCGTTGGGAATCGTGACCTTTTTATTATCTACAGTAAGCAGTGTTGTATAAATCAGCCCTACACTGACAACCGTTCCCTCAATATCTCCAAAAATAATATATTCTCCTATAACAAAGGGGCGGCTGATCATAATCATCAGACTTCCTGCCACATTTTTCAGGCTTTCCTGCAGCGCCAGACCGATTGCAAGGCCTGCGGAACCTAACAGGGCAATAATCGATGCAGAAGGAATGCCCATATTGTCAGCTGCAATAAATACAGCCAGCGTATAAATCGCCACCTCGGTCAAGGTGGTAAGCATCCGCATCACATTCACATCCAGGGATGCCCGCTCCATGGCATTGTTCATAATACGGCTGATAATCTTCACAATCCGGCTGGCAATAAAAAGAATCAGCAGGGCAATCAAAAGTCTTACTATAAAATCAAGGATTCCCGGGCCCCAGCCCTTCATTGTGTTCATCATCGCTTCCGTATCCAGCCTGGGAAGCGTCCGATACCAGATTCCTGTTCTCAATCCATTCATATTGATATCTTATCCCTTCTCGTTTTCCACAAAAAGCAGGCGGCTGCCTTGTGTTTTCCACATGCTCTCTGTTTTCTCCACATTACTGTCCCAAAACCTTCCCCAACAGCTCCTCTTCTCTGGAGAACAGCAGGTTTTTATTATACTGATAATACCGTTCACAATCATATTCCTGCAGAAACTCAATACTGTAGAAGCCCGTATTCAGCTCCGTTACAAACAAAACCATTTCCTGGCTTCCCCCAAAGGCCGCCTCCATAAAATCAAAGGCATGTTCTAATTTTTCTCCGGCAGCCACTGCCATATCCTCATATCGATCACTGTCCTGCCCGAAATTTTCCCGCAGAGCTTCCCATACCTGCGTCCCATCTGCAAAATCTCCGGCACGAAGCTTTTGCAGATCCTCCTCAAAATACGCCAGCACCGCCCGCCGGGTGCGGTATTCCATTCTGGAAATCAGCCCCTGCTCCAGGCGTATTTCCATTTGCTCCTGAAACTCTGCCGTCATGGCCGCAAAGGCCTCAATGCCATTTCCTTCAAAAGCTCCGCTTTTGTGCAGCTCCTTCATCCATTTCATCCGCATAGCCATAATCCGCCCCATCCGGCTTACCTGGCGAAACTCCTCATTCAGTCCGGAGAGAAGAAGCCCTACCACACTGATCCGCTCGTCAAAGGCCGCCCGCTCCAGCTTTTCCACTGCTGCTTCGGAAATTTCTCCCTCCAGAATCCGCTCTACCTGATAATCATTTTTATACTTATAATGAAGCTCCAGATAGTTGGCAAAATCCTTGGCAATTTTGGGGAACTGGATATATTCCTGGATCAGCTCCCGGTCTGCCTTTTTCCCCAGTTCCTCATACACCTGAATCAGCTGAGAAAGATCCTCCCAGCCCCGGGGCGTGACAAAAAGCCGCCCATCTACCGTTGTTTCAATCTGACAGAAGTTCTGCCGGCGGATATTCAGATATTCCCGAACTGCCGGATGAATGTCTGCCTTTACTGCATATTCCTTCCAGACGTCAAAATCCGGCTCCACATCAATTCTGCGGATACGATCCAGGGTTACAATATCAAAATCCCGTACAGACTTATTGTATTCCGGCGGATTTCCTGCAGCCACGATGATCCAGCCCTCCGGAATCCGATGATTGCCGAAGGTCTTTCCCTGAAGGAACTGGAGCATGGTCGGAGCAAGGGTTTCTGATACACAGTTAATCTCATCTATAAACAGAATGCCCTCAGCCAGCCCAGTCTGCTGGATTTTATCATAAACAGCCGCCACAATCTCACTCATGGTATATTCTGTTACTGCATACTCTCTGCCTCCATACTCTTTCTTCTCAATAAAAGGAAGACCGATGGCGCTTTGCCTTGTGTGATGGGTAATGGTATAGGCCACCAGACCGATTCCGCATTCCTGAGAAATCTGCTCCATAATCTGTGTTTTTCCTACTCCCGGCGGGCCAATCAACAGCACAGGTCTTTGCCGGACGGAGCCAATGACATAGGAGCCAAACTCATCCTTTTTCAGATAAGCCTCTATGGTATCCTTTATTTCCTGCTTTGCACGTTTAATGTTCATTTCTTTTCTCCTGCTATTCTATCTCTATAGGTTTCTCCTGTTTCATCTCCAACAGCTGCTCCGGCTCCAGAATCACCTTCATGGCCCAGGCCGGGACGGAAATGTCCGTATACTGCTCCTTCACAAACACAAAAGCAGTATCATACACAGGACGCTTTACCGGATAAATTCCCTCTCCATCCGTAAAATACAAAAGTCCTTTCAGCCGGTGAAACTCACCCCGGCCAAGCATCTGATTTACATACTCAAAGGCCGGACGGAAATCCGTTCCGCCCTGTCCGATAATCGAAAACTCCTGCATATACGCTTCCATCTCCTGACGGCAGGTGATCCTTCTGTCCTGCTGCACCTGATCATCACATTGGATAATATGAATATTAGTCTTTTTAAAATAGCTGTCTGACTGACACAGCACACTGTAGGTTTCCTCCAGAAACCGCCGAACCAGATCTCCAGAACAGGACATGGAGGTGTCAATCACCAGAACAAAATCCTCAATCCGGCTGACCTCCTTTGATTCCAACGGCTCTACCAGCGGCATGTTTCCGTACAGGGAAAGACCATAGGTATAAAACACATAATCAAAGGAATCCTCATCCACCAGCATTTCTTCCCGCAGTACAGAAAATTTCTGCAGAAATCTGCGATAATCATAGCGGCTTCTGTTTTCCACCTGTACCTGCTCCAGAAGGCTTTTTGTGTCCTCGTCCTGCTGGTTTCCCATGGTCTCCATTTCAGTCTGAAGCTTCTCCCGGTTATTGCTCCACTGGTTCTGCCGCACAACACCTGTTTTCGGCGCATCTGGCGGAAGCTGCCAGTACTGATGATCATCCACCAGAAATTCCGCCTCCAGACGCTCCAGCTGCCGTTCTGTCAGCTTCATTTCTTCCAGGGCCTTATACACGCCTTCTGCGTTCAGAACCTGCAGACGCTGCCTCAGACGCCCGTACCAGTCCATCCGAAAGGGCGGTGTCTGTATATGAACGCATTTCAGATAAAGACCGTCTATCACAGATTCCGCCGCAATATCACAGGCCAGATTCCACATCCTGCCATCCCGCCTGCCCATGGTATCCATATGACAAAACAGACAGTGGAGCACCATGTGAAGATATGCCCGATTCACAAACACCCGGCTTCTCCGGTACAAATCACAGAGATATTCTCCATGATAATAAATCACAAAGCCATCTGTTCCCAGCCCCCGACAGGCCGGATCCATCTCAAAGCCAAGGCTGCTGAGTGAAAGATCCAGATAGCGCATATTCAAATATAATTCATTTCTGGAATTCTGAAGAATCCGCGTACACAGTCCCACTACATCCAGCTCCTGGAGCTGCCTGTGTCTTGTAGGATCGATCATATATTTGCCTCCGTCCTTTATGATTTCTCTCTGCTGCAGCTTTCATGCTGGTTTACAGTTCAAATCTTCTGCGCCGACGGCCCTTAGAACCATCCTCTGCCGCCTGTCCCCCGGCATTTTCTCTGCCAACCTCACCAATCTGCCTTTCGTCTTTCCGTTCATGCCGGTAATCCATCAGCCAGCTGACCATCTCCGTATCCTCTTCCTCTCTGGCCAGAGCAATCAGTGCTTCTATCCGATCCGTCAGCTGATTTTTTCCCTCTTCCGCTGGACCCGACTCTTCACCGTCTCCTGCCCTCTCCAGAATTTCTGTTACCAGCCATGGCAGCCGCCCCGGCTCCAGACTGGCTCTCCGCCCTTTCTGAGGACTGTCCGCTTCAATCAAAAGCCGCCCTGCCGCATTCCAGTGCTCTTTTACATATTCCCGGTACATAGCTTCAAAGCGAGGTGTCAGCTCCACAGGATATAGAAGACGTCCCAACGCCAGCTCTGTCACCAGCTCTTCTGATTCCTGTACCTGCACATGAGGAAACAGCTCATCATAGCCTCGAAACTGAAACTGACGGTTTACAAAACAGTAACGGTACCGATGACCGCAGCCATGGGTTTCAATAAACAAAATGCGGGCTGGTGTATTTTCCACAGACTCCTCATAATACTCCGGAAAAATAAGCCGCGCCTGGGTGATTTTTCCATCTGCCTCCCTCCGCCAAAGCGTTACCCGGAGAGTCTGACGAAGTTCTGATAAAAGCTCCTTAAAGCCGGATCGTTCTCCTGCAAATTCTGTAAATTCCAGATATTCTACGCCCTGAACCCCGGCAAACAGTCCGGTTCCCAGATCCGTAAGGCGACCGTAAGCATGAAGCCGCCTCAGCTCCTCACAGCCGTAAAACCCGTAAGCACCGATTTTCACCAGGTGAGACGGGAGATAAACCTCCTCCACGCTGCTCCCTGAAAGCACATAAGCGCCCAGTTCAGTTACCGGACGCCCCTCCACTTCCTCCGGGACTACCACAACAGTCCCGGGATTTTCTATTTTATCAATACAAACCGTTTCTTTTTCAATCCGGTAAGAAATTTCCATCTTCCTGCCTTTCTGTCCTCTGCTGCCTTTTTATGCAGCTTACATCTATTTTATATCAGAATCCGAACAAAAAACCAACCATTTTCTTCCCCGCAGTCCAGAATTCCGCCCCATTTCTCTACACAGGAAGCAACGCTTCCCATGCCCAGTCCGTGTCCTTCTCCCCGCTGGGACAAAGGAAGCCCTGTCTCTGAATCAAATTGAATTCTTCCTGCATAAGTATTTCGGATCTCAAAGATAATCTGTCTGCGGATCTGCTGTACCTTAATGGTCAGCTTTCTGCTTCCCCATTTTTCCACCTCAGTACAGGCCCGCACTGCATTGTCCAGAAGATTGCCCAGCATCACTGCGATTTCCCACTCATATTCCCCGATATTTTCCGGAATCTCTGCCTTTACAGTTACATGAATCCAGTTTTTTCTGGCCATTCTGACATAGTAGGAAATCACACCGCTGATTGGAAGATTCTGGCAATAGCGCTTTACAGAAAGTCTGGCAGGCAGCTCCTGCATCTGCGCCAGAAGCTGATCCATCTGTTCATAACAGCCTGTCTCCATCAACGCTTCCGCTTTGGCAATAAACTGGCGGTTATCCAGGTTAAACTGCGTAATCCGCCGCTCCACCCGCTGAATTTCCTCTGTTTCCTGCTTCAGAATCTGACCGCTTGCCTCTAACACCCGCACAGCCTGCTCCCGGCTCTGCTCCCGTTCCAGGCGATCCAGCACCCGAAAGGCCATTACAATCATTCCAAATACATTCAGCAAATATAAAAGCGGAACTACATTGCGGATACAGGCTATGGGCAGTCCCCGCATAGCACCAAGCATCAGATAATTCCCTGTAATAAACATGATAAGAATTAAACTGAAAAGTCCCCATTCCTTCCGATACACCTCCTGAGCTTTCCAGTAGGCCGGACGAAAATGGCAGCACAAAATCACCAGAAGCAGTACATGAAAAATTACCACAGCTGTAATTCCCAGACTCAGGGAATGATTGAGACAGTAAATGGTTCGAACTACAAGTCCCCCCAGATTTCCATAAAACACTCCGGCCAGCGCCGTAAAAACACCTCTTGCATCCCAATATTCTGACAGAAAAATTCCCACAACTATCACCGGCAGTCTTCCTATCAGAACATTTTCATAACAATGCTCCCCTGTTCCGTTTATATATCGCATATACTCAAAAAACCAGAGCCCCAGCTCCATAAAACTCAACGCAGCTATGGTTATTTTCCAGCTGAATCTTCTCTTTAAAAAAAGAGCCATATAGATCCCCAGAAATACATTCGTCAGACAGAATGTGATCAAACGATACTCTGCCATCGCCGTCCTCCTCTACAACACAATCCGGGCCAGAAAGGTTTCATTTTCCCGCCTGCACTGAAAATCTGCTCTATTTCTTTCTGCATAATAAGCCGCGCTTTGAAGACCGCTTCCATAATCCACTCCTCTCTTCGTGACAGGAAGCCCTGTTTCCGGATGAAGCCGGATATCATTTCTGCAGCTGCAGGAAACCTCTATTCCCAGCATATTCTTTCTTCCCCACAGCCTCACATTCATCCAGCGCTTCTCCGGATTCTCCAGTTCTCTGCACATTCGGATGGCATTGGCCATCAATCCCCCTGTGATAGCAGCCGCATCCCAGTCATCCAGCTTCAGTTCATCTGAAAACTCAATGCGCAGATCCGTCCGAATTCCCAGGTCCTTTGCCTCAGCCTCATAGGACGCCATAATTCCGTTGATAGCCGGATTGGCACATCGTCTGTTTCCTGCCGTCAGCTCTGTCATCTGCTTCATCTGATTTAAGACCTGCTTCACCTGCTCATAGTCTCCATCTGCCATCAGCTGCTGCATCAGGCGGATAAGATGTCTTCTGTCATGAACGTGAACTGCGATTCTGTTTTCCGTTTCGTGCAGCTCCTGAAGCTCGTATTTTAAAGCCCGGATTCCCCGTTCCAGCAGTTCTCCTGATTTCATAGCCTGACGCTCCTTATGAAGACGCCACACCATCCAGAACATTATGACATAAAGGCTGTATACTGTTAAAATAACAAACACCACTGCCCAGAAAGCCTCCGCTGCCCGGGATGTCCCATACATAACTACCCCGATTCCCCATGCTGCGAAGTAAAAGCCTGCTGTAGCCACACAGCTTTTTCCCCAGCCGCTCTTCGAAGCTCTCTGGTTTTCCCGGTAAACCGGCACAAAAAAATGCCACAGTAAAAGCAGGATACTCAGATGAATGGGAATTCCCAGAAACGGAATCCAGACCGGATATCCCACAGCTGCTCCCAGATACTCCGGAATCATCATCCCCGCCAGCAGACACATGCTGGACAGGACTCCTGTAAATATGCCTCTGGAATCTCTGTATTCTGAAAGATACAGAGCCACCCCCTGAGCTGCAAGAATCCGCAGTCCCGCCATCAGGAAAAAAAAAACCTTATTACTGTCCCACGGGAGCGCCGCGATCTCCACTGCTATCAGAAGGATTACGGTTCCCAGAAGAATACTCCCAGTCTTCTTCAGAGAATATCTCCTCGCAGAAAAAATCATCAAAAAAAAGCCGAGGAAAATATGGGCAATGCAGCTTATAATAAAATGCCTGATTTCCATGTTTCATTCTTCCCCCATAAACCAGAAAGGCCGGAACGGAAAATCCGCTTCCGGCTGTCCTGTAAATGTCCCATGCTCTTTCCTATCTGCGATCCATTCTGGAAAGGAACTCCAGATATCCCCGCTTTGTTTGAGACAGACTGTTTCTGCTGATTGGAATAATACTTCCATCTGACATCAGAAAATCATGAGCCATCATTTTTTCTACATGATCCATATTCACTACAAAGGATTTGTGCGGCTGAATGAAGCGGCTGTCCTGAAGAAGCCGATCCAGCTCCTGCTCAAACGGTTTACGAATATATACACTTTCATACACCTTTCCCTGTTCCATATAAAAATGCATAACCCGAGCTACATTCTCCACCGCAATCAACTGCTCCAGTTCAATGCTCACAATTCCATTGCGTCCCTTAAAGGTATAAATATCCTCTTTTTTAGGACGCAGCTGAGATACAATCCGATCCATGCATTCTGTAAATTTCTGCGGCTCTACCGGCTTTAACAAATATCCGCTTGCAAATACATCGAACGCTCCCATAGCGTATTCCGGCGATCCGGTCACATAGACAATCGCACTGCGCAGGCTGTATTTGCGGATTGTCTGCCCCAGACTGATTCCATCCTGCTCATCCATGATAATATCCAGAATATAAATATCATACCGTTTTCCCCGTTCCAGCTGTGCTACCAGCTCAGATGCTGTATCAACCCGCTCTACAGAAAACGGCTGTTCCTGATGGGTACTGCGATACTCATCAACCAATTCTGTAATCTGATTTAAGTCGCGTTCGTCATCATCACACACGATAATCTTTAGCATAAGTCTGTCCCTTCTCCAAAACTGTGTTAATATGCTCGTATTCTCCCCATTTCACTCTATTGTACCATTGCATCTCTATATTTGCAATCGGAGCAGATTCTGTCTGTTTCCCCGCCCGTAAGCTTCTCCGCCTACGGCGGATCGCTTCTGCGACGAAATTCTCTACCGCCGCATGGCGATCCCCGCAGAGTGTTTTTATTTCATAGGACGTAATTTGTTCCTATGAAATAAAAAAATACAGACTCCTGAAACAGAAATCTGTATTTTGATAATAAAAAGAGCGCGAGACGGGACTCGAACCCGCGACCCCGACCTTGGCAAGGTCGTACTCCACCAACTGAGCCACTCGCGCATTATGTTTTATCCGTTATTTATAGAATCTCCGGACGCTATTTATAATAACACAGATTCTGATTATTTGCAAGCGCTTTTTATTTAATATTTGGTTTAATTAGCTTATGGCTTATTTACCTTTTCCCTTCTATTTTACAATTTTCGGTCAGGCTGCCTGAATGCGTCTTTCCTTCCGCCTCAAACCGCCTGACCAAAAATCGCTTAAGTCCTGTCAGCCCGTTCTCTTACTGCTTTGCAGCATCAACAATTGCTGCAATGTAGCCCTGAGTATCTACCAGAGTTGCACTGGACACGGCATCTACCACTTCCTCCGGGGTCTTTCCAGAGAAAGTCTCCAGTTCTGCAATAGCCTTACCATTTACAAAGCTCTGAATCTCATCAAAGTTCTCTGCAATGTTCTTAGTAGAGCCTGCCTTCTTCATCATCTCAGAATAATAGGCATCGTTTGCTCTTTTAGACGCCAGAACCTTTCCCTCTGCTACAGCGCCGCTCTCTGCAAAGCTTTCGCTGTTGGGAACGCCTACTTCATTTGTTGTCAGGAACTGATACTCATCCAGGTAGGAAAGTACTACATTCGTGCCATCTGTCAATGCTGCTGCAACTGTAAAGCACTTGTCGCCATGGGCAGCTGCCTCAATGCGCTTCAGGCTCAGGCTGTCCACATCACCCTCATAAACCACTGCGTCATTTTCCTGGGCTGCCTTTGCTGCATCAACAATTGCCGCCACATAGCCCTGAGTATCTACCAGAGTCGCGCTGGACACAGCATCTACTACTTCCTCCGGAGTCTTTCCAGAAAGCTCCTCCAGCTCTGCAATGGTCTTGCCGTCTGCATAATTCTGAATCTCATCAAAGTTCGCTGCAATATTCTTGGTGGAACCCGCTTTCTTCATCATCTCAGAATAGTAAGCATCGTTTACTCTCTTGGATGCCAGAACCTTGTCTGCTGCCACAGCTCCGCTCTCTGCAAAGCTCTCGCTGTTGGGAACACCGGTCTCATTGGTAGACAGGAACTGATATTCATCAATATAGGACGCTACAATGGTGTCGTTGCTGTCAATAACTGCTGTCACAATAGCAAAGCACTTGTCACCATGAGCAGCTGCCTCAACCTGGCCGATTCTCAGCTCAACAGCACCTTCTTCCTGTTCTTCTGCCTCTGTAGTCTCTTCTGCTGTTGTTTCTTCTGCTGTTGTCTCCTCAGCAGTAGTCTCTGCTGCTGTTGTCGGCGCTGCAGTTGTTTCTGCCTTCTGTCCGCCTCCGCATGCTGTTAAAACCACTGTGCCTGCCAGAACTGCTGCAGCCACTGCCAGATTTCTTCTTTTCATATACTGTCTCCTTTAACGAAAAATTTATGCAGTTTTTAGTATACACTATATTTCCTATCGGATCAATCATAATTATTTTCAAGCTTTATTGATTTTCTTTCTCAAAAAAGCGATCCCCGCGGAGCGTTTTTATGTCATAGGATGAACTTTCCTATGACATAAAAAAAAGTCCTGCTTAAACAGGACTTCCGTCTTTCATATACAAATAAAAAGAGCGGGTGATGGGAATCGAACCCACGTATCCAGCTTGGAAGGCTGGTGTTCTACC
>ENA-ORMO01001528-ORMO01001528.1-human-gut-metagenome-genome-assembly--contig:-NODE-1528-length-24119-cov-7.582571_pt1 | contig 24119 bp, 20 predicted proteins | sample MGYA00242106_ERZ509001 | MGnify/ENA primary metagenome ERZ509001 (study PRJEB26280, sample SAMEA2338736) | human gut metagenome | biome: human gut; feature: human-associated habitat; material: faeces...
AGCCGGATTCGAACGAACTGCCGCTTAGGAGGCGCTTGTTATATCCATTTAACTAAGGAAACCAATGCCGATTTTCAGTTTAAAATCAAGATTTTCTATGATTTCTGCCTTCGAAATCGGTATCTGGACCATTCATTTTTCTGGGACTGAAACTATCCCAGTCTATCCTGAGAACTGCAAAGGCAATCCCCACTTTGCTTATTATAAAGAAAAACACCCTGATCGTCAAGGGTGTTTTCCCACATTTCCTTTATTCCCTGCACACATTCACCCAGTCTACTGTATCCACAGCCCGTTCCAGCTCCGGAATTGTCAGCTTCACAGCGCTGTGAGCATTCCCGGCTCTACTCCCAAGGCCTCTGCCCTAGCTTTCCACAAACTTTGCAGCTCCCTGCATCCAGATCTGCCCTTTAAACCGGCGGCCAACCTTCGGCTCTCCCATCAGGTCCTCCGCCCCGATACCTACATGAAAAAGCATATCGTTGCAGTCCAGCGTCAGATCGTAAACCATTTCTCCTGTAAAGCTGTTTTTCTTTTCTTCAATATGGGTAATCTCGCCAATCACAGAATACTGGTCGCACTCAATTCCACAGGGCATAAAGCAGGAATCTACAATGGAATACAAATCTTCCTTCATGGCTCTCCTGGAGATCTGAGAATACATATCAATATCCTCAATGGTCAGGGTCTCCATGGCATCCTCATCTCCGTTTTTTGCCGCCTCAATCAGGTTTGTGCGATCCTTTGCTGCCACCTTTGCCAGCTCAATCTGCTTTCTCGTTTTGTGAAGCGGAAGAAGAATTTTACCATCTATCGCCAGACCGGTCAGATTCACAGCTTCTACCCGGCGGGATGATTTATTCAGCTTCCGTTCCCGATATTCAAAACCATTTTCCAAATAAAAAATCAGAGAAATTCCTACTCGATATTCATCCAGAAGGCCGGCATAGGTTTCCTTTTCTGTGTGCCGCTGAATGGAGCATTCTGCTTTTGATGATATATCGCTGCTGCTCAGATAGGGATAATAAAACTCCCGATGGAATATTCCCTGTTCATCCATCTCCCCTACCAGAACAATCCCCATACCGGGAGCCAGCTCTGTTCTCAGCTCACAGAGATTCTCATCGGTATCTATCTCGATTCTCCGTCTCAGAGCTGTCTTTTCCAGCTCTGAAAGCATTTTCTCAATATCCCGCTTTTTTATATAAGTACGAAATCCAACACTTCTCAAAAATCTATGCATTCCTTCACCTTCTTTTCTTTGTACGGAATCAGCTCTGCATTCTCTGCTTATCGGCTATTCCTGTTTACCGCCTGTTCCAGCTTATCGGTCAATTCCACTTACCAGATCTTCCAACTTACCGCCTGTTCCAGCTTACAGACGGTTCCGTTGACCGAAAAAATAATGCTTACTGAAAGGCCTTCACTTTCTGCTGTCTTTTTCATTCACTTTCTCATTTTCAGAGTCAGGAAAAGGCGAAGAAAGTCCTTCGCCTTACATCTACCCAATCATTATACATGATAGCTTCTCTTTTTTCAATTGTAACCTTTGCTTTTTCCTTATTCACCGCCGCATTACCAGACTTCCGCGTCTCCGCACATTCGACTGGCCTCCCCGCTCGGGCATTCCGCTCCCTCCCCGCATTCCTTCTACTTCCTCTATAGCTAATCGTCTGTCTCCACCCGCAGCATCCTATAGCCGATTCCCACATGAGTCTGGATATACTGAGGATCCGAAGGATCCTTTTCAATCTTTTTCCGCAATGTTGCCATAAATACCCGCAGAGACGCCACATCATTATCCCAGCTGCTTCCCCAGACTTCTTTGGTAATATAAGAATGCGTCAGCACCTTTCCCACATTCCGGGCTAGGAGGCAGAGCAGCTTGTATTCGATCGGAGTTAGATGAAGCTGAGTTCCGTTCAGAAAAACACAGCAGGACGCATAATCAATCTTCAAATCTCCATTTTCAAACACAGAATGATTGTCTTCACCTGCTGACGCCATATAATTCAGACGTCGAAAGGTTACCCGCAGGCGGGCCAGCAGCTCTTCTACAGAAAAAGGCTTGGTCAGATAATCATCTGCACCTGCGTCCAGAGCTTCAATTTTATCCGTCTCCTCGCTGCGGGCGCTGATCACAATAATCGGCATTTTCGACCAGCTGCGCACCTTTCGAATAACATCCACTCCATCCATATCCGGCAGACCCAGATCCAGAAGCATCACCTCCGGATTTCTCGATACCGTTTCCATAATTGCCTGCCCGCCATTTTCCGCTGTACAGTATTTATAATCTCTTGTCTCCAGGGTGGTTGTAATCAAATTTCGGATCGCTCCGTCATCCTCTACCACCAGTACCAACGGTTTATTCACGTAATGTTACCTCCTCTTCTGGCAATGTAAAACGAAACAGCGCGCCGTGGGGCTGATTATCCAGCGCCTCTATCGTTCCCCCATGTGCCATAATAATAGACCTGCATAAAGACAATCCCAATCCCAGGCTCCTCCTGCTGTCCACCACTCCGTCGCCTGCAACAAAAAACCGGTCAAAAACCCGGGCCTTTGCTTCATCGGAAAGTCCCCTTCCGTTGTCGGCAATATCCACCACCACACAATTTTCCTGCCTTCTGGCAGATATGGTAATCCGGGAACCAGGCGGCGTGTATTTCATGGCATTGTCCACAATATTAATAATCACCTGCATAATCAGTCTGGCATCTATTTTCACCAGGAAAAATTCCTCTGACGGCACCACAAAAATTTCATGATCCGTCTTTCTCCGATTTATATGCTGCAGTGCTTCTGTAATCACCTCATCCATCAGCTCTGTAGATAAATGAAGCTGCATAGTTCCATCTTCAATTCTGGTAACAGAAAGAAGATTCTCCACCAGATTAATCAGCCACAGGGAATCATCATAAATATTTTCATACAGCTGTCTGCGGCTGCCGCTGTCCAGACTGTTTTCATTCGACAGCAGAATTCCCGCATTTCCCGAAATCGTAGTCAGCGGCGTCCTCAAATCATGGGAAATCGAGCGGAGAAGATTGGCTCGAAGCTGCTCATTTTTCGCCAGAAGAGCACTTTCCTCCCTGGCCCTCAGCGCCTCCTCCTTTTCCAATGCCAAAGCGCATTCTCCCAGAATGGAAATCGTGATACTGTACTCAAATTTTTCCGGCTCTTCCTCCGGACCTAGAATCGGAATGCCGACAGCCCCATAAACCCTGTCTCCAGAACGAATTGCCAGGTAGCGGCACCGTGTCTGCGGCATGATCTCCGTTCCTGCCCCGGCCGGTTCTCCGCTGCAAAACGCCTGCTCTGCTGCCTGCCGCTCCTTTTTGCTGCTGTATTCTGCATGGCGCAGCATTTTCTGCTCCAGATTTCCTGTCTCATGCTCCGACTCTGCCGGGAATATATACGGCGCCGACAAGCCGTCCGCTTCTGCCATATAAAAAATAATATCCCGCCTCAGAAGTTTCACCAGCTGTCCTGCAACCACTCGAAGCATTTCTCTGCGTTCCCCCTGCTGCTGGATCAGCTGATTGGTTTCCAGAAGAATATGCGTTCTATAGGCTGCCTCCGACGCATCCTTTGTCTGCTGCTTCATACGTACTGCCAGCGTACTGGTAATAAATGCTGTCAAAAACATAGTCAGAAATGTAACTGGATAATCATCACTGTAGGCCTTCAGCGTAAAATACGGCACAGTAAAAAAATAATTAAAGGCCAGTACGCTGAACACTGAGGAAATAAGCCCGTAAATCCTCCGGGATGTTGCCACAGATATAAACAGCACGCCAATAATATAAGCCATAATAATATTGGATTCCGGCAGATTTATCTTCTGAAAAAGCATTCCTGTGCCCGTTGCCGCTGCCAGAAGCAGAATGCTTTTTGCAATATCACCAATCCTGGTAATTCTTTCCCCTCTGTACCCCTGCGCCACCATACTTCCTCCTCTGCACCGCTTATTTCTTTTATAACTATAACACGTTTCTCCCACAGAAGAAATCCTGTATTTCGCCCTATCTGTGCCGCTGACATTAAGCTTTCATTAAAATCAGGAATCCTTATCAAATTTCCATTTTCATATTTATAAAATCTTAACAGGAGCGCCCAAACGCCAATCCAAAACTAATGCAGAATCCTTTATAATATAATTAAAGATAACAGCTAAACTGACACAATAAAAAAAGAAGCCAGGAAAGGAAGGTGACATTATGGCAGCGGTAATCATTATTGCAATCATTTGTTTTCTGTTTATTATGGGGTATCGGTTTATGGAGAAATTTGACGGATTTCTCAGCACCTCTGCCTGCGTGCAGGAGGAGGAAATCCTGGATCGAAAAAATCACCGTTTTTCGTTCCATATGACCTTGAAACAGGCCTCCTGACCTTCTTTTCCTATGGTTCTGAAGCAAAATGGGCTGCGGAAAACAAAAACTGTTTTCCGCAGCCCATTTCTCATCCTTTTTCTGCTTATGGTATGGGGGATTCAGCAGAATTTTCTGTCCCGGCAGACTGAAAATACCTTCTGCCGGGACAAGGGAAACAAATACTTCCCGATTTATACAACACCCTGAGCAATCATGGCTTCTACAACCTTCTCAAAGCCTGCAATGTTGGCGCCTGCCACATAGTTGCCCTCTACGCCGTAGCGCTTTCCGGCATCATCCACTTTTGCGAAGATATTTACCATAATGTCATGAAGTTTTGCATCTACCTCTTCAAAGCTCCAGGACATTCTCAGGCTGTTCTGGCTCTGCTCCAGACCGGAGGTTGCCACGCCGCCTGCATTTGCTGCCTTACCCGGCATAAACAGCATTCCGTTTGCCAGGAAGAAATCGGTTGCTTCTCTGGTGGAAGGCATATTCGCACCCTCGGCAACTGCGAAGCAGCCGTTTGCCTTTAATGCCTTTGCATCATCCAGATTCAGTTCATTCTGGGTTGCACAGGGCAGAGCAATGTCGCAGGGAATGGTCCAGATGCCCTTGCCTTCTGTATATACAGCGCCCGGAACAGCATCTGCATACTCTTTGATACGTCCGCGGCGTACTTCCTTAATCTCCTTTACAACATCCAGCTTAATGCCGTCCTTGTCGTAAATATAACCGTTGGAATCGCTCATGGCAACAACCTTTGCGCCCAGCTGCTGCGCTTTCTCTGTCGCATAAATTGCCACATTTCCGGAACCGGATACCAGAACCCGCTGTCCCTCCAGAGTCTTTCCATTGTGCTTTAACATTTCATCCAGAATATAAATCAGTCCATAGCCGGTTGCCTGAGTTCTTGCCAGAGAACCGCCAAAGGTCAGACCCTTACCAGTCAGAACACCCTCGTATAATCCAGTCAGTCTCTTATACTGGCCGAACATATAGCCAACCTCTCTTCCGCCAACACCAATATCGCCGGCAGGAATATCGGTATCCTTACCAATGTGGCGATACAGCTCAGTCATAAAGCTCTGGCAGAAGGCCATGATTTCACGATCAGATTTGCCCTTGGGATCAAAGTTTGAGCCGCCCTTACCGCCGCCCATGGGAAGCCCGGTCAGAGAATTTTTCAGAGTCTGCTCAAAGCCCAGGAATTTTAAAATACTCTGGTTTACAGACGGATGGAAACGCAGACCGCCCTTGTAAGGTCCGATAGCGCTGTTAAACTGTACACGGTAGCCCTTATTCACCTGTACATTTCCCTTGTCATCCACCCACGGAACCTTGAAGAAAACAATTCTTTCCGGCTCTGTAAAACGCTCCAGAACACCGGCCTTGCGATATTTCTCTTCGTTTGCGTCAATTACCAGCTTTAAAGAGTCTAATACCTCTTTTACTGCCTGATGGAATTCCGGCTCACCCGGATTCTGTTCAACAACTCTGTTATAGATCTCATCAACATAGGACATTTTCATTCTCCTCCTTGCATTTCCCATAAAATTAAGAAAGAATGTGCCTCGGTACATTCTCGCGCTGAAGCACAGCTGTATCAACAGCCATTTTCCACTGGCGCACAATACGCAGCCATGCGGTAAAATTCTCTTCCGCCGCATGGCGATCCCTGCGAAGCGCTTTCTTTCACAGGACGCAATTTCCTATGAAAGAAAGACAGGGCTCTGCCATACGGCAGAGCCCCTTCGCTCGTTTCTTTTCGTAGAGAAATTATAGCAACTTAATCTTCTAAAGTCAATATGTCTGGAAAGATTTTTCACTCTTTTTCGGCAGACTATGTCCCTTGTCACAAAGAAGACTTCTCATACTATTCAGGCTTATTGTCAGTGTAGACATATTGTGCAGCAGAGCAGAGGCTGTCGGCTGAATCCATCCAGCTACGCCCAAAACAATCAGTCCGCTGTTAATTCCAATAATTTCTTTGTAATTTTTATGAATCCGCCGCATCATGGCATCAGAAAGATATTTCAGCATAACAATTTCGTGCAGATCCTCCGCCTCAATCATAATATCCGCAATCTCTCTGGCAAGCTCCGCACCATCGCTGACAGCGATTCCCGCATCTGAAGCAGACAAAGCCGGCGAATCATTGATTCCGTCTCCAATCATCACTACCTTCCTGCCTGCCGCCTTTTCTCTTTCAATAAAATCCGCTTTATCCTCTGGCAAAACCTCTGAATAATACTCGTCCACACCAACACGCTGGGCAATGGATGCTGCCGTTTTCTCACTGTCTCCCGTCATCATGACAATTTTTGAAATGCCTGCTTCCCTAAGAAGTTGAATAACCGCTTTCGCCTCCTCCCGCAGAGGATCTTCAATGCAGATAACTGCCGCCAGTTCTCCGTCTACTGCCAGATACAAATGGGAATACTCCTCCGGCAGCTCCTCAAACCTCTGTTGGTACTCCGGACGTATCCGGCATTTCTCATCTTCAAAAACAAAATGCCTGCTTCCCACAATTACCCGCTTTTCCTCTATATAAGAAGAAATTCCATGGGCCACAATATATTCTACCTTTGAATGCATTTCCTCGTGGTGCAGTTTTCTCTTTTTTGCAGCCTCCACCACAGCCCTGGCCATAGAATGCGGAAAATGCTCCTCTAAACAGGCCGCAATGCGCAGTGCCTCCGACTCCGGATAATCTCCAAAAACAACCACCGCTTTTACTGTCGGCTTTGCCCTCGTCAGGGTACCTGTCTTATCAAATACAATCGTATCCGCCTCTGCCACCGCTTCCAGATATTTGCCGCCCTTTACCGTCAGTCCGGCCTGCCCTGCCTGCCGGATTGCAGAAAGTACGGCAATTGGCATAGCCAGCTTCAGAGCACAGGAAAAATCTACCATAAGAACAGAAAGAGCCTTTGTCACATTCCGGGTCATCAGCCAGACCGCGCCTGTTCCCAAAAGGGTATATGGCACCAGGCGGTCTGCCAGATGCTCTGCCTTGCTTTCCAGACCGGATTTCAGTTTTTCCGACTCCTCAATCATAGCCGCGATTTTTTCAAACCGGGTTGAACCGGAAACCGCTCTGACCACAATCTCCAACTCTCCCTCTTCCAAAACAGTTCCTGCAAATACTGACTGACCCTCCGTCCTTCTTACAGGAAGCGCCTCACCGGTTAAAGAAGCCTGATTCACCATACCTTCCCCGGCAGACACCTCTCCGTCAAAGGGAATCACCATTCCCATATATATCACAACCGTATCTCCCGGCAAAACCTTCGAGGAAGGAACCAGGATCTCCTGTTCTCCACGTTTAAGCCATACCTTTTTTACCTGAACCGACATGCTTCGCGCTAGATCTCCCACTGATTTTTTGTGGGTCCATTCTTCCAGCAGTTCTCCGATTCCGAGAAGAAACATAACCGATCCGGCTATATTAAAATCCCCCCGCAATACAGACACACTAATAGCTGTAGCATCCAGAACCGGCACCTCGATCTTTCCTCTGGCCAGACACCCAATTCCTTTTCCTATGTATCTTACTGCTTTCCATCCAAGCCAAAGTTTTCTGACCGGACTGGGAAGAATCAGCTTTCCTGCATAATGAAGCAATGTTTTTTCAATCAGCTGTTCCCTGTAAAAGGTATTCAGCGTCCGGCCTGAGGATGCCAGAACCTGCTCCGGTATCTCCGCAGTTTCAAAGCGAAACCGCCTTAAAATGCAAATCAGCTTTTCTCTGTCTCCTGTATAGCAGATTGCTGCATCTGCGGTACGCTCATACACCTTTACGTTTGTAATGCCTTCCTGCTTTTCCAGAAACCAGCAAAGAGTATCCGCCTCCGCATACGTCATCCTGCTCCGAATGACGTGAATGCGAAGGCGGCCTTTTATTTCATGCTTAATAATAAAATTCATGTGAATTACCTGTACGATTTATTCTGATTTGTTTGTGTCTTATTTGTTTTTCTTATTAGTTTTTCTTATTTGTTTTTTCCTTATTTCTCCTCTTCCTGCTCTTCCTCACCGGCATCTTCGAACAGCTCTCCCTGAACCTGCATGGCCGCCTCTTCGGCCCGCTTTTCATTAATCAGCTGCGCCTCTGCAAGAATATCTTCCGCATTTTCCTGAACAGCCTCCGCTGTTTCCATTACACACTCCTTTGCCCGCAGAACAGCCGCTGTACAGTTTGTATACACTCTTTTTGCATCCTTACTGGTAAGAAGCTTTACTCCCGCAGTTCCAAACAGGACTCCTCCTGCAAAAATTCCAATTTTCTTCAAAGCAGAATCACTAAACATAATAAATACCTCCTGATTATTTGTGTTGATAGCCCGTATAAAATACCATGATAAAGCAAAAAACTGCAGCCCAGGCCCAAAACCTATGCTGTTTCACTACTGTCTTCACCTCCTTTCCAATGCAGAAGCAGGCTTATTCCTGAATCGAAATCACCGTAAATCCAGCCTTTTCTACAGCCTGAATCAATACGTCTTCCTCCACTTCCCGATCAAATGCCAGCCTTGCACATCCCTTCTCAAGATCTACCTGCGCAGAAACACCCTCTATTCTGTTCAACTCATCCAACACGCTCTGTACACAGCGGGCACAGTGCATTCCTGAAATCATCATGGTTTTTCTGTCAATTACAGATCCCTCCAGTTTTTTCCTTTTCACTTTCTGGCTGTTATGACATGTGCCTCCAGCAGGACATCCCACGCACTTTACTCCTCTTCGTTTTGCCCTGATAAGATAAGCTACCGCTCCTCCTACCAGAACAACCAGAACAGCTGCCCCTATCAGATTCTCCATAGTATCCCTCCTCTAATTGAAAAGCGGCAGGCAAAACAGCAAGGTTTCGCCCGCCACCCGAATATTCCTTATGATCGTGCAGCATGTAAGCTATATTCAGAAGCAAATTCCTTCTCAGATTTGCGGATTCTCCACAGAACAATCAGCGCAAATACAAGAACTGCAATCAGTCCGGGAACAAATGCAGTTCCAAGAGAACCGGTTGTTACCCATGTGCCGATCTGATATACCAGGAATGCCACGGTATAGCCTGTGCCAAGCTGAAGACAAATTCCGCCCAGCAGCCATTTTCCACTCTTCATTTCAGAATTCATAGCTCCCAGAGCTGCAAAGCAGGGCGGTGTATACAAGTTAAACATCAGATAAGCCAGAGCCGCTGCCTTCGTCAGTCCCATAACCGTTGCCACTTCACTTCCGCTTCCAACCAGTGCCAGCTCTTCCGTATCGATCAAACTTGTCACACCATATACCACTGCCAGTGTACCAACCACATTTTCCTTTGCAATAAAACCAGTTACTGCCGCTGCCGCAAGCTGCCATGCGCCAAATCCCAGCGGAATAAACAGAAGGGCAAAGGGATGGGCAATCGAAGCCAAAATGGAGGTTCCTTCTGCTCCCTCCCCAACCAGCTGAAGCTGCCAGTTAAAGCTCTGCATAATCTGTACTGCGGTGTTGCACACCAGAATAATGGTTCCAGCCTTGACAATATAGGCCTTCCCCCGCTCCAGCATAGAAATGCAGGCTCTCTTCAGGCTTGGAATTTTATACTCCGGAAGCTCAATGATAAAAAATGATTTTCTGTATTTCTGACCGGTAATCTTTTTCACCAGCAGAGCGCCCAGAAGCACCAGCAAAATTCCAACCAGATACATGGTTGCAGAAACCCACCATGCATCTGCAAAAAACGCCCCCGCAAACAGCGCTATAACCGGAATCTTTGCTCCGCAGGGCATAAAGGGTGTCAGCATAGCCGTAGTCCGGCGCTCTCTTTCATTACGAATGGTACGGCAGGCCATAACACCGGGAATCGCACATCCTGTACCAATAACCATCGGAATGACAGATTTACCGGAAAGTCCCACACGCTTAAAAATCGGATCCAGAACTACGGTTGCTCTTGCCATGTATCCACAATCTTCCAACAGTGCAATCAGGAAATACATCACCATAACCAGCGGCAGGAAGCCAACCACTGCGCCAACGCCGCCGATAATACCATCAACAAGAAGCGCATATAACAGAGGACTGGCATTTTCCATCTTTCCGCCAACCCAGCCCTGGAAGGCTTCAATCCATCCTACCAGCCAGTCAGCAATCCAGGTTCCCAGTGTTGTCTGTGAAATATAAAATACCAGGAAAATCACAGCCACAAAAATCGGAATTCCAATGATCTTATGAGTAATGATGGCGTCAATCTTATCCTGAATATTTTTATCCTTCGTAAATACCTTTCGCTTTTCTGCCTGCTTTACAATGCTGTTCACAAAAGCGAATCTCTTTCGATCCTCCGCCTCTACAGCCGCCTTATCCTTCAAATCAATATCTGCCTGGACATAAGGCGCTCTCTGCCCCATTCCAACCAGCTCTGCCGCGGCATGAACAGCCTCCTTCAATCCCTCATGACCGGAAGAAGTTGAAACCGTCTTGATAACCGGGCATCCCAGCTTTTCAGAAAGAAGCTTTTCATCAATCTTCGTCTGCTTCTTTTCCACCAGATCGCTTTTATTCAATGCAACCACCACCGGAATTCCCAGCTCCAGCAGCTGCGTAGTAAAAAACAGGCTTCTGCTTAAATTCGTGGCGTCCACAATATTAATAATGACATCCGGTTTCTCATTCTTCACATACGCACTGGTAATGCTTTCCTCTGACGTAAACGGAGACATGGAATAGGCGCCCGGTAAATCAACCGCAACAATCTCTTCCATTCCGTTATAATAGCTCTTTTTTATCGGGCTTTCCTTTCGCTCCACTGTAACTCCCGCCCAGTTGCCGACATGCTCATTTCTGCCGGTCAGGGCATTATACATGGTGGTTTTTCCACTGTTCGGATTTCCTGCAAAAGCAATCCTCATAATCCTGCCTCCCTTATGGTATTATAATTTTCTAACCTTAATTAGCATGCACTAACTGTGTTCCCAAAAAAATAACAGTCTTGATGCTGTTCTTATATTGAAATAGCCTTCGCTAAATCAGTATCCATATTATAACGTCCATCCTTAATAGAAACGACGCATCCGCCTTTCAGATGAGAAACTACTGTAATCGGCTCGCCGCTGTAACAGCCTAAGGAAAATAGAAAAGCGGTCAGTTCTTCATCCTCTGTTGCAATATCCTTTACGATATATTCTTCCCCTTCTTTTGCATTCAGCAGATTCATTTTTATAAATTCACTCCTTTAAACGCCTTCGGCACTGAAAACCTTTTTCCATTGATTGATTAATTTATTCTCACTTAAGTTAGTTTACTCTAATTGCAGTTTATTGTCAATTACTTTTTTGCTTTTTTTTAATTTCATGTAACATATCACATAAGTTTCTTCTCAAAATCCATATCAGAAATAACCGAATCCCATAAAGTTCTGGAAACAAGCTTGGGGCTATCGCAAATTAGTGCAACAGCCCCTTCAAACCAGAATTCTATAATCCCCTTATTGCTCCGCAATCCTTGCAGCCAGATCCTCCAGATACATCCACCGCTCCATTTTCTCCTCCAGAGCAGTCTCTGCCTCCTCCTTTTCCGCCATCAGCTGATTCAGCTTTACAAAATCATGGGCAGAGGCCTCTATAGCCTGATCCAGTTCGGCAATCTTTTCCTCAAGAGCTGCCATATCCGCCTCTATGGTTTCATAATCCTTCTGCTCTCTGTAGGTAAACTTCAGCTTCTGCGGGCCGCGGGTCCGCTGTCCCTTTTCTTTTACAAGCGTTTCCTGCTTTGCCGCTGTTCTGCTGCCGCCCTGTTCTTCCTCTTCCAGGGCAGCCTCTGCTGCCTTTCTGGCTGCATAATCCGTATATCCGCCCTCATACTGTCTGAGCTTTCCATCTCCCTCAAAGGCAAAAATACGCTTCATGGTACGATCCAGGAAATAACGGTCATGGGATATGGCAACCACAATTCCCTCATAGCGATCCAGATAATCCTCCAAAATCGTTAGAGTGGCAATATCCAGATCATTGGTAATCTCGTCCAGCAGCAGAAAATTAGGAGAAGAACAAAGCACACGCAAAAGGTTCAGCCGTTTTTTCTCACCGCCGGACAGCTTTCCAATGGGACTGTACTGTTTCTCCGGTGTAAATAAAAACTTTTCCAGCATAGCCGAAGCAGATAAAACTCCATCCACGGTCTGAATATACTCTGCCGTATCCTTCACACAATCAATCACCCTCTGCTCCGGATTCATATAAGAAAAATCAATGCCATGGCTGTCTGCGTCCTCCTCCGGCACTTCCGATGCAATCTCCTGGGCATAATATCCCATTTTCACCGTCTGCCCCACAACAACCTGACCAGAATCCGGAGCAAGCAGCCCTGCAATTATTTTCATCAGCGTGGACTTTCCACATCCATTAGAGCCAATAAAGCCTACCCGATCACCCTTTAAGAAAATATAACTGAAATCATCGATCAGCTTTCTTTCCCCGTATCCCTTGCAGATATGATCCAGCTCAACCGTTGTCTTTCCCAGACGTGTGGAAATCGAGCTTAATTCCAGCTTTGACTCCTGTACCGGAGCTTCCCGATCCCTCAGCTCCTCATATCTCTGAATGTGAGCCTTCTGCTTTGTAGAACGGGCCCTTGCCCCTCTGCGCATCCATTCCAGCTCTACCCGCAGAATAGACTGGCGTTTTCTCTCACTGGCCGCCTCCATGTCCTCTCTCTGAGCCTTCAGCTCCAGAAAGCCGGAATAATTGGTCTGGTAGCTGTATACCGCGCCCTTGTCTATTTCCACAATTCGATTGCAGACACTGTCCAGGAAATAGCGGTCATGGGTTACCATAATCAGAGCGCCTCTCCATTTTTTCAGGTGCTCCTCCAGCCAGTCCGCCATATCATTATCCAGGTGGTTAGTCGGCTCGTCCAGCAGTAAAATATCTGCCGGGGAAAGCAAAACGGAAATCAGCGCAAGCCGCTTTCTCTGTCCTCCGGAAAGCTGACCTGCCGGCTGTTCAAAATCCCGGATTCCAAGACGGGTCATCATGGTCTTTGCATCGCTTTCGATCGTCCATCGGTTTTCCTCAGACACATTGCCCGCCAAAACGCATTCCAGACTGGACATCTCCGGATCAAACTCCGGATGCTGAGGCAGATAGCGGATAACCACATGATTGGCTGTTGTAATCGTTCCCTCATCCGGCTCTTCCATTCCAGCCAGCATTTTCAGAAGCGTAGTCTTTCCGGTTCCGTTAATGCCGATGATCCCGACCTTTTCTCCCTCCTGAAGAAAAAACGATGCCTGATCAAATATTTTCCGTTCTGCAAACACCTTCGTTATTTTCTCAATATTAATTAAGTTCATTGTGGTATCTCTCCTCTGTATTTCCTGTAACAGGAGCTTTGTTTTCAACATATGACAAAAACTAAAAAAAACAAAGTATCATTGTGCGATAATTATAATTATTAGTCGTTTTTTGTCAAAATCTTAATGCATCTTCTCTATAAAAACATTGTTTTCCAAAAGATTTTATGTTAAACTGCTTATATCTGATTTTATCTGAAGTATTTACATTTCGTTTCTGCAACCTATTCACTTGCACTGTAACCCATTCACCCAGCTTCTGCAGAAGGATATTCTTGCATACAAAGGGGGAATCATTATGATATCCAGGCAGGTTGACACATGCCGGCGCTACAGACCGGTACCGCTTTCTTTTCTCATTGACACAGCCAACGCATTCCTTTGTGATATTTTTGTAGAATGCGACAATATTCAGGTCAATGTAAAAAACTACGACGAGATGATTCGCAACCTCCGGTTCCACGGCAAAACTCTCCGTTTTTTCTTTAACGGTCAGGATGAGCTGGACGCAGAAAAAACTATCGAAAGGATTTTTCAGGCATAACAACAATGAATAACCCAAACAAGCCAAAGAGAAAAAGGACAGCCCTTTCCATTTCATTCTAATCATGAAATCGAACAGGGCTGTCGCTTTTAGTTGTCTTCCTCCTGCTTCTCTGATACAGAGAATACAAAACGCTTTCTTGCCATCTCATCGCTTTCCAGATACTCATCATAAGAAGTAATCTTATCAATCAGCTGGCCATTTACAATTTCCATAATGCGGTTTGCCGTAGTCTGCACGATCTGGTGGTCACGGGAAGAGAAAATCAGCACGCCCGGGAATTTTACAAGACCTGTATTCAGGGCAGTGATTGACTCCATATCCAGATGGTCGGTCGGCTCGTCCAGCATCAGAACGTTGGCTCCGGAAATCATCAGCTTGGAAAGCATACAGCGCACCTTCTCACCTCCGGAAAGCACCTTCACCTTCTTTACGCCGTCTTCGCCGGCAAACAGCATACGTCCCAGGAAACCGCGAACATAAGTAACATCCTTTTCCGGAGAATACTGAGTCAGCCAGTCTACAATCGTATCATCACTGTCAAACTCAGCGCTGTTATCCTTGGGGAAATAAGACTGGCTTGTGGTCAGTCCCCATTTATAGGAACCCTCATCTGGCTCCATCTCTCCTGCCAGAATCTGGAAGAGAACGGTCTTGGCACGCTCATTCGGGCCAACCAGGGCAACCTTGTCATCCCGGTTCAGAGTAAAGGTCAGGCCGTCTAAAATCTTCTCACCATCAATGGTCTTTGTCAGATTCTCTACCTTCAGAACCTCATTACCGATCTCGCGTGCGGGACGGAAATCAATATACGGATACTTACGGCTGGAAGGCTTAATATCGTCCAGCTCAATTTTTTCCAGGGCACGCTTTCTGGAGGTTGCCTGCTTGGACTTGGAAGCGTTGGCAGAGAAGCGCTGAATAAATTCCTGCAGCTCCTTAATCTTCTCTTCCTTCTTCCGGTTTGCTTCCTTCATCTGCTTAACCATCAGCTGACTGGACTCATACCAGAAATCATAGTTACCAGCATAAAGCTGAATCTTGCCATAGTCAATATCAGCAATATTCGTGCAGACCTTATTCAGGAAGTAACGGTCATGAGAAACGACAATTACCGTATTTTCAAAATTAATCAGGAACTCCTCCAGCCATGCAATCGCATCCAGATCCAGATGGTTGGTCGGCTCGTCCAGAAGCAGAATATCCGGATTTCCGAACAGCGCCTGCGCTAACAGCACCTTTACCTTCAGGGCACCAGTCAGATCCTTCATCAGGCTGTAGTGGAAGCTGGTATCAACGCCCAGACCGTTTAACAGGTTCGCTGCGTCAGACTCGGCTTCCCAGCCGTTCATCTCTGCAAACTCACCTTCCAGCTCTGCAGCCCGGATACCGTCCTCGTCAGAGAAATCCTCTTTCATATAAATAGCATCTTTTTCCTTCATTACCTCATACAGTCTCTGGTTTCCCATAATAACCGTATCCAGAACCGGAAACTCATCGTATTTAAAATGATCCTGCTGCAGGAAGGATAACCGCTGTCCTGCCGTAATCACCACATCTCCGTTGGTGGGCTCTAACTGTCCAGAAAGAATCTTTAAAAATGTAGACTTTCCAGCTCCATTAGCACCGATCAGGCCGTAGCAGTTGCCCTCTGTAAATTTAATATTTACATCTTCAAACAATGCCTTTTTTCCTACCCGGAGGGTAACACCATTTGCACTAATCATGTTTTAACACCTTTCTTCCTCTCAAATCAATCTGTTTTTTGTTCTCACGAAAACATCAGAAGGAAGCTCGCCTGCGAGCATTTTTCTAATATCACAGGTGTTTTCCTATGACATCAGAAAAAATGGGGGCATCTGCTGTCCCCATCCTCTGTATCACTTTCATTGTACAGGAAAATCTTGATTTTGCAAGCATTTTTCAAGATTTTCCCCTTTCATTTCCGGCTCTCGGACTGGAGAACTGCCTTTCACTTCTTTTTTCTCCGTTTTTTTCTTTTTATCACTTAATTAATTTAAGTTTTATATTAATTTTTTTAAGAAAAATACGTTTATTTGTTTATTATCTTCATTCTTTCGTTTTTTCTAAAAGGTATTTACATTGCCTCGATTCAGTGTTATGTTGCAATCAGAGAGAGTCCCTGCCATGGCATCACCCCCTTCCTTTCCATGGTAAATGGGTAAGAAGATGCATGGCTGAGCTATTATTACAATTTTATCTAACATATAAGGAGGCATTTACTTATGTTGACTCGTCTGGAAGCAGATTCCATCGGTACTATGGAGGTTCCTGCAAAAGCATATTACGGTGTGCAGAGTCTTCGGGCAAAGCATAATTTCAATATTACAGGATGCCCTCTTCATCCTGCTTTTATCAACAATCTGGCCCGGATCAAAAAGGCCGCAGCCATGACCAATATGACTGCCCATGTTCTTGATGAGCAGATCGGTCAGGCCATTATCCGCGCCTGTGATGAAATCATAGCCGGAAAGCTGACCATTCTGGAGCTGATGCCGGGCCTGATTCAGGAGTTAAAACGCCTTCACAAGGCTCTTATGGACAAGTCCATTGAGTTTGATGATGTGGTTAAAATGGGACGCACTCAGCTTCAGGACGCTGTTCCCATTCGTCTGGGCCAGTCCTTTGAAGCCTATGCTGCGGTTATTGCCCGGGACATCCGCCGCCTTCAGCAGGTAGAAGAAGAGATCCGCGTTCTCAATATAGGAGCAACAGCCGTAGGAACTGCTATCAACGTCAATCCCATTTACCTGTTCCACATTATCAAAAACATCAACCTGGTATGCGGCACGGACTGCAGTCAGGCTGAGGATCTGTTCGATGCAACCCAGAATCTGGACGGCTTTGTATTTACTTCTTCCATGCTGAAAACATGCGCTGTCAACCTGTCGAAGATCTGCAATGACCTGCGGCTTCTTTCCAGCGGCCCCAAAACAGGCATCGGAGAGATCAATCTGCCGCCCAAACAGAACGGCTCCTCCATTATGCCCGGCAAAATCAACCCGGTTATTCCGGAGGTAGTCAGCCAGGTAGCCTACAACGTAATCGGCAATGATACTACGGTTACCCTGGCTGCTGAAGCAGGCCAGCTGGAATTAAACGCCTTTGAGCCTGTAGTATTTTACATAATTTTTGAATCCATTGACACCATGACCGGAGCTGTCCGCACACTCACTGACAACTGTATCCTTGGCATTACAGCCAACAGAAAGCGGTGCGAACAGCTGGTAGAATCCAGTGTTTCTCTGGCAACCGCCCTCTGTCCCTATATCGGATATAAAAAGGCGGCAGACATTGCCAAACAGTCTCTGGAAACCGGCATTCCGGTCCGGGAACTGGTACAAAATTCCGGTCTTCTCACACAGGAACAGCTGGAAAACGGTCTGAATCTTCTGTCCATGACCCAGCCGGGACATCAGTTCTAATAATAGAAGTTTTGCAGCAGTTCAGCCATGCAGGGCTGAAACGAATTTTTCAAATCACAGCTATATAAGGATATACAGACTCCTGGGCTTGTGCTAAAATAACCTTTGTTTTCAGCATAAACTCAGGAGGTTCTTATGAAATACTTAGAAAAGCATCCGATGATTATGATTGCTGTCGGAATTATGGGAATTTCTCTTTCTGCAATCTTTGTCCGGTATTCCCAGGCACCATCCGTCGTAACTGCCGCCTACCGGCTTCTGTGGACCGTTGCCCTGATGGCTCCGGTTGTATTTTTTTCCAAACCAAGGCGCAAAGAGCTGTTTTCCACAGACAAAAAGACGGCGCTTCTCTGCGCCGTCAGCGGTATCTTTCTTGCCCTGCATTTTGTACTCTGGTTTGAATCTCTGCGCCACACCTCTGTAGCCAGCTCTACCACCATTGTATGTACAGAGGTCATCTGGGTTGCCCTGGGCTTCTGCCTTTTTCTGGGAGGAAGGCTGTCTGCAAAAGCCGTTCTGGCCATTGTCATTACCCTGGCAGGAAGTATGTTCATTGCCTGGTCTGATTCCTCTTCCGAGGGAAACCACCTTTACGGAGACTTTCTTGCGCTGCTGGCAGCCATTGTGGTAGCTGTTTACACATTGATTGGCCGGGTGGCACGGACAAATACCTCTACCACTATTTATACCTTTATTGTGTACCTGTTTTCCGCAGCTGCGCTGGTGCTTATCACCCTCTTCCAGGGATATTCTCTGACCGGCTACGGAGCCAGCGGCATTGTTGTGGGACTGCTTCTGGCTATATTTTCCACAATTCTGGGACACAGCATTTTCAGCTGGTGTCTGAAATTTCTGTCCCCCACCTTTGTCTCTGCCTCTAAGCTGTGCGAGCCTGTAGTTGCCGCCCTGTTTGCCGTATTTCTTTTTGGCGAAATTCCAGGCATTCTGCAGATTGCAGGCGGACTTGTCATTCTGGGCGGAGTACTTTACTATTCCCGGCTGGAAAGCCAGTAATCCCACCGGTTCAAGCTAAAGAAGCTCGCAAGCGAGCTTCTTTTTTATACCAATCCTGCCAATGTGGGCAGAGTCATGGAAACCGCCGGAACATAGGTTACAAGAATTAAAAGCAGTAAAATAACGAAAAAATATGGAAGGAGCTGGCGCATAACATTTTCAATGGATACGCCGCCTACCTTACATCCGGTAAACAAAATAGAACCAACCGGCGGAGTAATCGTTCCGATACACAGATTAAAGGAAATCATGATTCCAAAATGAATGGGATTCATTCCAAAACTCTGACATACCGGAAGGAAAATCGGAGTAAAAATCAGGATTGCCGGAGTCGGATCCATAAAAGTACCTACAATCAGAATAATAATATTCATCAGAATCAGAATCGCATATTTATTGCTGGTCAAAGCCAGGATTCCGCTTCCGATCATATCCGGAATTCCTGTAAAGGACATTCCCCAGGACATGATAGAGGAAAGACCAATCATAAACGTAATGATTCCCGTCATTTTCGCAGATTCCAGGATAATTCCCGGCAGATCCCGGATTTTGATATTCTTATAAATCAGAGACAGCGCGGTTGCATACATAACAGCAATCGCAGATCCTTCTGTTGCCGTAAATACGCCGCCCAGAATTCCGCCGATAATAATCACAATCAAAAGGAGGCTGGGAATGGCATCGACAATCACATGTACTGCCGTCTTTAAATCTACCCGTTCTTCACTTACATACCCTTTCTTTCTGGCAAACCAGGCCACCAGAGCCATTATTCCCAGGCCCCAGAGAATTCCAGGAACATAACCGGCCAGGAATAACGCCGCCACAGATACGCTTCCTGCTACAGTAGAATATACAATCATAAGATTGGATGGGGGAATCAGCATTCCAGTAGGAGCAGAGGCAATGTTCACAGCAGCGCTGAACACCTTGTCATAGCCCTCCTTTTCCTCCAGCGGTCCCATCGTGCCTCCAATCGCTGCGGCTGCAGCTGCTCCGGAACCGGAAATAGCTCCGAACATCATATTGGCAACCACATTTGACTGAGCCAGAGCGCCTGGCATCCGGCCGGATAACACCTTTGCCACATTCACCAGACGGACAGCAATTCCGCCGTTATTCATGATATTTCCTGCCAGAATAAAAAACGGAATGGCAATCAGAGAAAAGGAATTTGCTCCTGTAAAAATTCGCTGAGCCGACGTAATAAGGGAAATATCCACCGGCAACATGCAAAGCATTGCCACCGCGGAGGAAAGACCAATCGCAATACTGATGGATGCGCCCATGACAAGCATCACAATCAGAAGGACTGTCATAATAATTGCGCTGATTACTGCCAGAGACATTTACTTGCCCTCCTTTAACATGGTATATTCTGTCATCAGATTGCAGAGAGAATAGAATGCAATTCCCACTCCGCTGATGGGGATAATCGAGTAAATCAGTCCGGTTGGAATTTTCAAAACGGAATCCAGCTGAACCATCTGCATGGCAGAAATCCGGACACCGCCGTAAATCATAATTGCCGCTGCAAAGAAAAAGGTGATTGCTTCAATCGTAATATTCATCATCCGCTGTCCCTTTAAAGGCAGCTTATCTTTCAGATAGCTGATGCACATATGCTCCCGTTTTCCAAAAGCGTAGGTAGAGGTAATCAGAACCAGCCATACAAACAGATACCGGGTCAGCGTTTCACTGAAAGCGCTGGGACTGTTTAACACATAGCGGACAAAAACCTGAAAGGTTACCAGAAGCACCATGACAGTAAAAATCGCAATACTTGCAGCTTCTATACATTTATCAAACATGGAGCGGATTATTTTCATGCCTCGGGCACCTCCGTTTCTTCCTTGATTTTCTGAACCCTGTCATAAATATCACGGGTTACCTGCGACTGATTCGCAATCTCATCTAACAGGGGCTGGCACCGTTTCCGGAACTCCTCTACATCGGGATACACAAACTGCGCGCCCCTGGCCTCTGCCTCCTGGCGTCCCTGTTTTACAGACTCGTCCATCAGCTGGAATTCCTGTTCCATGGATTCATCCATCAGACGGTAAAAGATTTCTCTGGTTTCCTCATCCATATCCTCTAAAAATTCCCGATTGGCAATAACCGTATCTGCCATGACAAGATGATTGGTATAGCTGAAATAAGGCGCTACTTCATAGTGCTTGAAGTCCACATACACCCGCTCGGAATTTTCTCCGCCCTCGATCACCTTCTGCTGAGTCGCCGTATATACCTCGCTCTGAGCCATGGCAATCCCTACGCCGCCCATTAAATCAATCATGCGGATGTAGGTGTCGGAATCCTGAACACGAATTTTGTAACCGGCCAGATCCTCCGGGGTCATAATCGGCTTATCCGTATAAATAGCTCTCGCTCCTGATGTATACAGAGAAACCACTTCAAAATTGAATTTTTTTGTTGTTTCAAACAATATATCAAATACTCCCTCTCTTGCTGCCTGAAGAAGCTGCTCTGTATTATCATAAAGATATGGCGCTGATACAATGGCAAAGTCCCTGTTATAACCTTCCGGAACAGAAACAGGAACCATTGCCATCTGAAGAGCTCCTGTTCTCACCAGCTCTGTAACCGGCCCCTGATCTCCCATAATGGCATTAGGATAAATCTGAACCTCATATTTCCCGTCCGTTGCCTCACTGAATTTTTTTCCGAATTCCGTCATGGCAATGTATTCTGGATGTGACTCTGACTGATTAAATGCCACACGGATAATCGTTGTATCTCTGCTTTCTGCCGCGCTGCAGCCGCTCAAACCTAATACAGCTGCTCCCGCCAGCGCCGCAGCCAATAAAGATGCCGCTTTTCCCATGTTCCTCTCCTCATTCTTTCTCTCTGATCTTGCTTGTTATCCAATATCGGTGCTGATGCATACAGTTTCCCATGTATGCCCGAAGCTGCAGGCAGTTCTGTATTTTCTGTCTGCTTTTCCTGCAGCTTCAGACCGCCGTCCTGTGCCTCTTATTACATAGCCAGAACCTGGTTCCACTTCTCCTCTACTGCCGGAATTCCCTGCTCCATATTTTCCTTAATGCTCTTTAACTCCAGCTCGCCGGGATAATATACCTCGCCGCCTTTCTGAACCGGAACAGAGGATTTCACATCATCTACAATCTTTGTTACAATCTCATCTGTCAGCTCCGGCGTATTGGCCTTGGACGGATCAATGGCAATCATTACCTGAGTCAGTCCTACCTCATCGCCGAAGGTGCCGATTTTCTGAACAGAATTTCCATTAGACAGAACTGTTGCAATCAGATCCAGAGCGATAGAAATACCGCTTCCCTTCCAGTAGCCCATAGGAAGCACTCTCCAGGTTTTTTCGATTTCGCCCGGATCCGTTGTCAGATTGCCGTTGGTATCGTAGCCGCCGGGAACAGGAAGCTGAATTCCTTTCAAACGGCAGTCCTCCAGCTTACCGTAAGAGAACTGAGATACTGCGCAGTCAATCACTACATGCTCTCCGTTGCTTCTGGGAACTGCAAAAATCAGCGGGTTATTTCCAATCTTTCTGTCAACACCGCCCCAGGCCGGCATATTGGGACAGGTATTGGACCAGCAGATTCCGATGCAGCCCTGATCTGCTGCCTGCCAGCCGTAGCTTCCGCCCCGCATCCAGTGATTGTTATTGCCCAGGGCAACAATGCCGATGCCGTACTGCTTTGCCAGCTCTACAGCGCGATCCATGGCCTGCTTTGCATTTAACGGTCCAAAACCTCTGTGGCCGTCCCAACGCTCAAAAGCGCCCATGCTCAGAACACAGTCTGCCGTCACCTGAGGATCAATCTCACCCTTCTGAAGATATTCAATCACTCTCGGAAAACGGTTTAAACCGTGGGAATACACACCGGCCAGAGAATTCTGTGCAAAAATCTGCGCTGCATCCTTTGCATTCTTCTCGTTAAAACCATACTTTTTCAAAACACGCTCAAACTCGTTTACCATAACCTCATATTTTACTCTCATCTTACTTTCTCCTTTTTCGCTTTTATAATGAATCAATTCCTGCTTTTACAATGTGTCAACTCTTACCTTCAGAACAATCTTTTTTACATCCTCTGCCTCTCCCATCTGACAGCAGGGACGATGTACATCCTCCGGGAAAAAGATTGCGTAGCAGCCGTCGGTCATAGGAAGCATAATCTCATTTACCTTGTCATTTTCTTCATAGAACAGAACATCATCCTCAGCCAGTCTGTCCTCTTTTACTCTGCCGTTTTTCTGATCCGGATAAAAACCGATGTATTCATGGCCATGAACCATATACTGCACATCAATATATTTTCTGTGAATCTCTGGACGCTTTGTCTCCTTCGGACCTGTCGTCACCTCGTTAATCTGAAGAATCAGTCTGTCACCATCTAACGGATACTTTCCGTGGTGCATATCTGTCACATCTGTTTCTCTTAGAATCTGAATTGCCTTTCTGATTGTCTCAGAGTAAGCCGCCGCACTCTCCGACGTATGAATATGTCCGTAAATCATGGTTTCTCCTCTTTCTTTCCTGTGGATTTTGCACGTTCCTTTGTTCCCGGTGCTTTCTCCGCGCCTTTTGCTGCTTTCTGCATTCTCTTGCAATTATTTGCGGTTCTTGCTTCTATCCAGCTCTTGCTCCGCTCTAAATAATCCCTTTGAAAATCTCTGTTTTTGTTTTATTTTTGCAATCGATTGCTAACTTCTTTTATAGAATACCAGAGGTTCTTCATATTTTCAATATGTATTTTCCACATTTTATTTCATTTAGTTTTGTACATATTTCATATAATTCAATGTTTCTATAGCAATCGATTGCTTAGCATTTTTAAAAAAACACCCATCTTAACGCTCATAGTTCTCCCTCATGACGCCTATGTATCTCCCGAAAAATCATTTAAAGCTATACGCGAGTTTTTCTTTTGTAACACAATTATTCATAAAATTTTTAACGCGAATCAAATTTTAAACCGGAATCCACTTCTTCCACTTAAAATGCAAACTTCTCATTCAAGTTTGTGCAGAATCTGGCTTTTTCCTCTATATATGCAAAGTCTTCATCCTGGTTTGTGCAAAATCTGCCCTTCAGTTTGTGCAGAATCTGCCCTTTTCCTCGCTATATGCAAAATCTCTTCTCCGGGGTTCACATGTGATGATTACAAACTGTCCCACAAATAATTCCCCGCCTACTTTGCAATGTCCCTTCGCGCCAAATCGCGGCTATTTCAACAATATTTTCTGCTGCTTCCGTAATATTTTCTTCCACCTCAGTACACCTCCACAGCCATTTTTATGCCACAAGACGAAGTTTCTTATGAACGGACAATCTTCGCAAGTAAGCTTCTCCGCCTACGGCGGGTCGTCTCATCAGCCCAATTCTCTTCCAACCC
>ENA-ORMO01001536-ORMO01001536.1-human-gut-metagenome-genome-assembly--contig:-NODE-1536-length-23952-cov-4.993765_pt1 | contig 23952 bp, 23 predicted proteins | sample MGYA00242106_ERZ509001 | MGnify/ENA primary metagenome ERZ509001 (study PRJEB26280, sample SAMEA2338736) | human gut metagenome | biome: human gut; feature: human-associated habitat; material: faeces...
GCCTTCCAACTATTGCTACAATCGGTTTGCTCATACATTTGTCTCCTTTTATGTGTTGGTTTCTCTTGTTCCTCTAAAAATGCAGTCACAAAATCTCTTCCATCTTCTTCTACGATTCTTACAGGAACCCGAAACGTTTCTTCCAATGTTTTCACTTGTATATCATCCAGAAAAATATCCTCGCCACTGCGCAAAAGATTGCAAGGAAGCAGCAGACATTCTCCTAAATCCTTTTCTGAAAGTTGTGCTAAAATATCCTGGCCTGTCAATAGCCCTGAAACTGTAATCAACTCTCCAAAAAACTCATTCTGAATTTCATATCCTAAAATTTCCACATTGGGATATTTCTCCTGAATCTGCTCTGCATATTTTTTGATATATGGGTAAGCCAGGCGACCTGTGGCAAAAGAAACTCTCCGCTTCCTATGGTCACCGGAATGCTTCTCAAGCTCTTTTGTAATTTCTTCCTTTAGAAGCCGCAGCATCCCAACTCCATTTTCCAACTGCAGATACCCATCATAACGGTCTTCCTGTGGCAGTTCTCTTCCTGCAAGAAGATACCATTCATCACTTGCATGGATAAAATGAAGCCCATATTGTGGGAACAGCTTCTTCTGCCATGCTTCTATAGTATCAATGACCTGCCCAGCCTCTTCCTTGGTAAAAGGCTCTAATGGATATAGACCCTCTCGGTATTTACTCAATCCTACCGGAACCACGGAAACACTTTTCAGATGGGGAAGATATTGGGACAGATCTGAAATGCTCTTCTCCAGCTCAGCCTTATCATTCAGTCCTTTACACAGAACAATCTGCCCATTCATTTCAATGCCTGCTTCATATAATCGTTGTACTTTTGAAAAAATCTCTCCTGCAAAACGGTTATGAAGCATTTCGCAGCGCAGCTTTGGATTGGTGGTCTGAAAAGAAATATTAATAGGAGCCAAATGATAGTGAATAATCCTGTCAATATCGCGGTCACTCATATTCGTAAGCGTTACATAATTCCCCTGCAGAAAAGATAATCTGGAATCATCATCCTTAAAATAAAGAGTTTCCCGCATACCAGGCGGCATCTGGTCAATAAAACAGAACACACAATGATTTCTGCAGGAACGGTATTCATCCATCAGACTATTTTCAAACTCCAGTCCTAAATCTTCTTCTAAATCTTTTTCTATTTCCAGCTCCCATTCCTCACCACTCGGCTTGCGAATCAAAAGCTCTAAATATTCGTCATTCACCAGGTAATGATAATCAAACACATCTTCTATGGTTTCTCCATTAATAGAAAGTAATTCATCCCCTGGCTCTACCTCCAGTTCCCAGGCAATACTTCCTTCTTTTACCTGGCTGATTCTATGTCGGCAATTCTTCATGGTATCCCTCCTGTAAATGCCCGTTAGTTTTAATAATACCAATAATAAAAGAAAATTGCAATAATTTCCTTGACTTGGATATATGTCGAATGTTATAACTTAAAATGTACTTTTGTATATTTATGTCAAAAAATGTTAATATGGAGGTTATTATGGTCAATATCAGTTTACTGGAGAAATCCATCCCAGTAGCTCCGATTAAGATCGCAGCATTAAAAAGCTGCTCCCAGTTAGCTTCACAGGTAGATGCACATTTAGTGCAGTTCAGAAAGGAATTAAATTCTCACAATCCTTCTGGGCTAATTATGAGAGGCTATGCAGAAGATACTTATCTCATCGAATGCAAATGCCCTCGTTTTGGCTCCGGCGAAGCCAAAGGAGTCATCAACGAATCCATCCGAGGCACAGATATGTTTGTTATGGTGGATGTGTGCAACCACAGCCTCACCTATAATATGTGCGGTTATGAAAACCACATGTCTCCGGATGATCACTATCAGGATTTAAAACGTATTATTGCTACTGCCGCTGGAAAAGCTCACAGAATCAATGTAATCATGCCATTCCTGTATGAAAGTAGACAGCACAAACGCAGCAAACGGGAATCTCTAGACTGTGCATTAGCTTTACAGGAACTGGTTGGCATGGGAGTTTCCAACATCATTACCTTTGATGCCCATGACCCTCGTATGCAAAATGCCATTCCTTTATCCGGTTTTGACAACTTTATGCCTACTTATCAATTTCTAAAAACTCTCTGTACTTCTGTGGAAGATTTCAAAATTGATAATGAACATCTTATGATTATCAGTCCAGATGAAGGCGCTATGCAGAGGGCTGTTTATTTCTCCAACATTCTTGGAGTAGATATGGGTATGTTCTACAAACGCAGAGATTACTCTACTGTAGTAAACGGAAGAAATCCTATTGTTGCTCATGAATTTTTAGGAGATTCTGTGGAAGGAAAAGATGTAATTGTTATTGATGATATGATTTCTTCAGGAGAAAGCATGTTAGATGTAGCGAAAAAACTGAAAGACCGTAAGGCAAAACGCGTCATTGTATGCACAACCTTTGGCCTATTCACAGACGGCTTGGAAAAATTTGATGAATACTATGAAAAAGGTTATATCCACCGTGTTATCACCACAAATTTAAATTATAGAAATCCCGAATTACTCACCAGACCATATTACCTGGAAGCAGATATGAGCAAATATCTAGCCAGCATTATGGATATTCTGAATCACGATTTATCTGTAGAAAAAGTACGCAGTACTACTTCTAAGATTAATCAGTTATTAAAGAAAACAAGAGGTTAATTCTGAAAAAGCTGTTGCATTTAAATGCGACAGCTTTTTCAATCATAAAAAGAATCTTTTATTTATTTTTCCAACAATTCCATATTAATGGATTTCTCTTTAAATCCATAATTTTTGTACATAGTATATGCTGCTTGATTTTTAGCATTCACCTGCAATTCAATAGCATCATAGCCTTTTTCCTCTTTTAATTTTTTTAGGAAGTCAAAAAACGCATGACCAATTCCCTTACCTCGGTATCGTTCTTCCACTGCCATAGAATCAATAAAGATAATATCTTTTGTTACATGAACAGGAGTTTCCACATGGCGGTATATCAATCCCAAAATTCCTACTATGCATCCTTCCTCTTCTGCTACAAAAAATGCCTGCTCCTTGATTGCCTGCTCAAATTCCTCCAAAGGCAATATGGTTTCCTGCTGTCTGTAGACATCTGGTCTCCAATGAACATGCAGCTGATGTACCTGCTTCATAATGCTCTCCACTGCATTATAATCTTCTAATTTCGCTGTCCTGATATGAATGTCCATATTCTTTTCTCCTAGCATCGTCATCTATTTTCCCAATCAGACAAGCAAGCCCCACTGTAAGAAGTCCACCAAGCAGCTTACTTCCCAAAAGTGCCCCTGTCATTTTCGGCTCTACGGAATTTACAAAAGCCAGATGTGCCCCAATAGCGGATGCACCACTAACCATAAAGGCAACATTCCATAATTTTCCTTTTGGATTCATATCTTTCATCAAGGCTAGCGTTGGCAAGGGCGAAACACAAGTAATCAAAAACCCTGTCATACTGACACTGTCAAGCCCTACCTTTCTCCCAAGCCATGTAAAAGGTCTCTGCAATAATTTTTGCAACAACATGGTAATAGGCAGACTTCCCAAAAGAAAAACGGAAATGGAACATACCACGCCCATAGCCTCCAGCACAGGAGTCATACCCAATTGCTCCGATATATGAAGGGTATGAGCCATGGCTCCAAACACCAATCCCACCATAAGAATTACTCTCAAAACCTTCACATAAGCCCCGAAAATTTTCATGGTAAGCACAGAAAACTTAGCCAAACCAATTCCACAAATTGCAGCTATGGACATTGGCAGAATGTTTTCCCATAAAATCGCTCTCACCGTAAGACCAGATAAAAGTCCTCCTATGGTCAAAGCAAAGGGCAAGCCCAAAAGTCCCAGAACAATCCCTTTTGCAAAGTAGGACTTGTTTTCTTCCTCCACCATCCCCATGCCAACAGGAATGGTAAAGACCAAGGTACAGCCCAGGCCAGCCCCAAGAACAATCCCTGCATAGCTGCCCATAGTTGGATTCACCGCTAGTTTCTCTGCCAACTGATACCCGCCCATATCAACAGCTAAAAACCCAGCCAAAACAGCCGGGTCCATACGAAGCATCTTCAAAAGGGGAGCGAGTCCTTTTTCCAACACAAAGGCAATAAAATTCGTTAAGCAAATCATTCCCACCATGGAAAAAGCCATGGATGGAATCAACTCAAAAGCTTCTCGGAACTTACCTCCATATCCTTTTTTATTTCCTCTAATTTCATCCACTCCTCCTAAGAGGATTCCAACACATACCAATATTTCAATCACTCTGCTCATTTAGTTCACCTGATATACATCTGCTCTCTGACTTCCAAATTGCAGAGCAGCTGCATGGCTATTAAAGAAAATATCCACATGCCCATAAGCAGTACCTCTATCTTCTACAGTGTATACCGTTCCGTTAATCAGCAGTTTTGTTCCAAAAGGAACTCCATACATGGCAACGGTTCTGCCTTGGGTAGCAACGGTTCCGCTGGCCGTGATACCTGTGGAAACACCACAGCAAGATGCACAGGCGCAATATGCTGTCAGTCTAAAATTCCCCAGATATTTTCCTTTGGACGTATTCTGAGAACCTCCCTGGTTTTGATTTGGCTGTGTATTCTCGGAAGGCTTCTGTTGCTCCACCTGAGGTTTCTGCTGCACATTTTGAGAAGGCTTTTGTGTGTTCTGAGAAGAAGGCTTCTGGCTCTGATTATTATTCTGAGCATTTTGCTGCTCCTTTTGCGCCAAAGCTTCTGCCGCTTCCTCATCTTTTTGCTGCTTAATCAGATTATTAATAGTTTCCTGCTGACCTTCTATTTTGTTCATAAGGCTTTTTACATTGCTCTCCTGTGCAGAAATTTCACTCTCGTAGCTGGCAATCTGGGCGTGGGTGGTTTTCATCACCGCTGAAATTTCCTCTTGCTTATCCAAGCTTTCCTGTTTTAATTGTTCCAGCTGTTTCTGCTGGTCTTTGATACTAGCCTCTTTATCTTTGATTTCTTTTGTGACCTTTTTATACTTCTCCAACATTTCTCTGTCATACTTGGCAAGCTGAGACATGTTTTCTGCCTGACTTAAAAATTCAGAAAAATTTCTGGCCTCTAAAAACATGGTTATGTAAGACTGATCGGCATTTTCATACATGTATTGAATACGCAGCTTCATACTAGCGTATTGCTCTTCTTCCTCTGCTTCTGCCTTTGCCAGTTCCTTTTGCAATTCTTCCAGATCACTTCTCGTTTTTTCAGATTGACTTTGAATCTCTAAAAGGTTTGCCTCCAGCTCTGAAAACTGCTTGTCCAGCTCTTTGATATAAGCCTCCAGGTTTCCTTTTTTTGCCTCTAAATTGTTCAGTCGGTTTTGTGTATCATTTAATTGTTTCTGTTGCTCCTGTTTGGCATTTTTCGCATCTGTAATTTTCTTCTGAGTAGAAGCACCATAAACAGGTGCTACTGCCATGCTGGCAGACAAAAGCCCTGCCAGGAGTACGGTACTGATTTTTTTCTTCATAAAATGAAAGCTCCTTTTCTCTAACGCTTTCCATTGTAGCATAAAATCATAGGAAAGAACAGTAGTTTTTCACTTTTTTGTAACATCTATGTAACATTAATTCCCAAAAAAGCACACAAATTTCCTCGTTTCCCCTGACTTGCTCTATGCGAAAACAAAAATTGAGGATTACAACAAGTACAAATTCCTGAAAAGCTTAAATGTTCTCGTAAAATCCCTGCTTCTGTGAGCAAAATTTCATTGGCATACCACAGATTCAGCTGATATTTTCCAGCGCCTTTATGATACAAAAGATGTTCTTCTTCCCTATGTTCTGGAAAAGCATTCTGAAACTGCTCTGCTACATCCTTACTCACCTCATAGCATTCCTGACAAATAGAAGGGCCAATTCCAACATACAACTCTTCTGTTCTGGAGCCAAAGGCTTCCCCCATTGCCTTTATCATATGAGCACCCATTCTCTCTACAGTTCCTCTCCAACCAGAATGAGCCAATCCTATGGCCTTGTTCTTTACATCGATAAAATACAAGGGAACACAGTCCGCATAAAAGGTAGTAAGAGTCATACCGGGGATATTGGTAATCAATCCATCTATATCTCGGTAGTCTTTTTCTCTTAATACCCCTTTCCCCTTGTCTTCCTCCGTAACCAAACGGATGTTGGTGGTATGGGTCTGGTCTGCACAGACAATCCCCTCCAGAGAAAATCCCAGGGTATCTGCCATACGCTGATAATTTTCCAGCACTGCTTCCTTAGCATCTCCTCTAGTGAAACTTAAATTCATGGATTCATAAATCCCTTTGCTTACACCACCCAATCTGGTTGAAAATCCGTGATAAAATTCCGGAAATTTTTCAAATGCCGGATAAGTAAGATAAGGCACACCTTTGTTCGTTTTTACATTCATATGTGGGGAAAAATCCCCTTTCCATTTTAATTCCATCTCTTATCCTCGATATTCAAATGCATTTTTCATAAGACAGACACCTTTGGGCGTAATTCCAAGAACATCAAATCTACAAGCCTGACTTTCCCCATAGCCCCTCACCGCAAGATAATATAGGGCTGTCCTAGAAATCCGTCTCTGTTTTCCAGGAGATACTGCTTCCAATGCATCTCCAAATTCATCCGAAGTTCTGTATTTTACTTCTACAAAACATAGATAACCTCCATCTTTGGCAATAATATCAATCTCACCCTGTCTACAATGAAAATTTCGTTCTATGATGGTATAACCGGCTCTTTGAAGATATTCTACTGCTAAATCTTCATATTGATTTCCCACCGCTCTAGAAGAACGCTCTCCCTTCTGTGTCATTTCTCTTCTCCCAAAGCATTGCGAATAAAGGTTTTTCGATGGATTGCCGTAGGACCATATTTTCTCAGTGCCTCAATATGTTCTCTGGAACCATAGCCCTTATTAGAAGCAAATCCATACTCTGGCATAATTTTATCATATTCCTTCATAAGACGATCCCTTGTAACCTTGGCTACAATACTGGCTGCTGCAATGGAAATGCTTTTAGCATCTCCTTTAATAATTGGTACCTGGGGAATGGTAATGCCCGGTATGGTCACTGCATCGTTTAATAAAATCTGAGGTGTTACTGACAGTTTAGAAACCGCCTCTCGCATAGCTTCATAGGTTGCCTGGAGGATGTTAATTTCATCAATACGTGCTGGACTGGCATAGCCCACCTGAACTGCAACAGCTTTTTCCATGATTTCATCATACAATTCCTCTCTCTTTTTCTCTGAAAGCTGCTTGGAATCATTAATGTACAAAATATTGCAGTCTTTTGGAAGAATCACAGCACCTGCTACTACTGGACCTGCAAAAGGCCCTCTTCCCACTTCGTCAATGCCACACACATACCCCAGATGCTCATATTTATGTTCAAAAGCTTTCATAGCTTCTGTTCTTTGGTATTCCTGCTCCAACCGTTCCAGACGTTTTTTTGCCTGTCCGAGAGCTGTCTGTACACCTTTTCTGGCATCCTGGGCATAAAATTCCATAAGTGCTGGAAGCTCCTCTTCTGAAGCCGCCTTTAATTCTTCCTTAATTTCCTGAATCCCTTTCATCCTGCATTCCCCTACTTCACTGTTTCTAATGTAATTCTGCCAATTTTTCCATTTCTGAATTCCTCCAGAAGAATATTCGCTGCCTTCGTATAGTCAAGCTCCATACCTTTTTGAATACATTTTCTGTTTTCTGCAATCTGCTCCAACATATTTAGCCGATCTTCAGACTCTGTAATCTGGTACCGTTCCTGGAGAATTCCCTCGTATTCTCTGTGAAGATAAGCCAAAAGCTCCAAAGACAGCTCTTCCAGGTTTAAAATTTCATCCTTTATAGAACCTACCATTGCCAGCTTTGCCCCAACCTCCTGGTCTTCAAATTTCGGCCACAAAATTCCTGGAGTATCTAAAAGTTCTACATTTTTATTAATGCGAATCCACTGTTTTCCCTTTGTCACCCCTGGCTTATTTCCTGTTTTGGTACATGCTTTTCCTGCAAAAGCATTAATAAAGGTGGATTTTCCCACATTGGGAATACCTACAACCATGGCTCTTACCGGACGGTTTAAAATACCTCGTCTTCTGTCCCGTTCTATTTTCTCCTTGCAAGATTCCATAATAACAGGAAGAATACTTTTTATTCCAGTACCATTTTTTGCATTCATTTTCACTGCATAATAACCTTTCCCCCTAAAATATTCCATCCACTTCTCTGTCTTGTTGTCATCTGCCAGATCAGCCTTATTCAATAGAATCAATCTCGCTTTGTTTTTTCCCAGTTCATCAATATCAGGATTCCGGCTGGAAAGGGGAATTCTGGCATCTGTCACTTCTATTACCAAATCAATCAGCTTCATGTTTTCCTGCATCATACGTTTTGCTTTTGTCATATGACCTGGATACCATTGATAATTCATACTCTACCTCACTTTTTCATGTCATGTTTTACAAATCCCATTTTCTGAAAAGGCGCTGTTTGAAACCACAGCTTTCCTTCAATATTTTTCTTTTTTACATTTTTCACTTCCGCAAAACGGCTGTCCTCACTATTGTTGCGATTGTCTCCCAGAACAAAGTACTCGTCTTTCTTAAGCTTTATAGGTTCGTCTGCCAGACCTGGATTGGAAATCAACGCAAAATCTCCATCCTCCTTGTAAAGTTCACCATCTATATATACCTTTCCATCTTGAATCTGTATGGTTTCTCCTGGAAGCCCAATCACACGCTTAATATGTATCGCTGCACCGTCTTTTCCATCCTTGGTAAAAGCAATAATGTCTCCACGCTTTGGACTACCTATTTTATATGCCACCTGATTTATAAAAAAACGTTCCTTAGTTTCTAGGGTAGGTTCCATACTACTTTCCTGCATTCCAATATTCTGGAAAAAGAAAATCGCCACTACTGCTGCAACCGCTAGAACCACAGCGATCTGGAATACCCATTGAAAAAGAATGCGGCCTGTTCTGCTTTTGATAAATTCCAGAGCTACATCTTTTTGTTTTTCTATATAATGAAAATGTTCCATACCAGAGAGATTACTTTTTTTCTTCTTATTTTTCTTCATTCTTTTTATTTACTCCCTAACAAATGCATATGGAAGAAACAGGGACATATACCAAAGTATGTGTCCCTGTCATGTTTCCATTATTATTTAACTAATTCTTTTACTTTTGCTGCTTTACCTACACGCTGTCTTAAGTAGTTTAATTTTGCACGTCTTACTTTACCACGTCTGATAATTTCTACTTTTTCTACGTTAGGGGAGTGTAATGGCCATGTTTTTTCAACACCAATACCATTGGAGTTCTTTCTTACTGTGAAAGTTGCACGGTTGCTTCCACCCTGTTTCTTTAATACAACACCTTCAAAGATCTGGATTCTTTCACGGTTTCCTTCTTTGATTTTACCATGCACTCTTACAGTATCACCTACGTTGAACTGTGGTGCTTCTGCTTTCATCTGAGCAGCTTCAATGTTCTTAATAATTTCGTTCATGATTTTTCTCCTTTAACTCTGGATGTTCTTAATGCAATCAGCAGCAGAGGACCATCTCTTTTTACAACAGATGAAATTATACTATGCTTCTATCGGCTTGTCAAGATTAAAAATACTCGATTTCCCTTGGAACACTATAATTACTCTCTAAATACTGTCTCACCAAAGAAGCATCAAACTCTCTGGCTCCTGTCTTACAGATTTTCACGCATCGCATACAACTAATGCATTTTTCTGGTGCTATTTCCAATGTTTCTCTGGAAATAGCATTCACAGGACATTTCTGTACACAAGCTTGACAATTAGTGCATTTTTCCTTTATAAACTGCTTTTTTACAGGCTTCATAATCTTTGGTTCTGGTTTCGGATTTCCTGGCAGAAAAATCTCTGTAAATCCTTCCTGCTCTGCCTCTTGAATTCTTTTTTTTATGAGAACAGAAAATTTACGAAAGATTTCCCCATCCGTTTCATCCGGTCTTCCCACACCCAGTTTTTCCGAATAAATATGAGGAATCACAGGTGCAATAGCACCAATGCATAGAAATCCCTGATTGCTAAGAATTTCCTTCATCTGCGCCAAAGTATCATCATAATGTCGATTTCCATAGGCAGCCATTAGTACACAAGGTGTACGGTTTCCTCTTAAATTTGTAAAAAGCCCTTCTTCTACTCTTGGCAGCTGCCCTCCATATACTGGTGCTGCCGCCACTAAAAGCTCCTGCTCCTGAAAATTTCTGATTTGTTTTCGGAATTTTCTTCTGTTCAAATCCAGATATGTAGGATTCTGGGTAAGTCCCTTGGCCAAAAGTTCCGCTGCCCTTCTAGTTCCTTCTGTAGGACTAAAATAAGCTACTGTTACCGGGCGGTTTTGTGCCAGAAGGTCTGGACGGCGTTCCCTGGTTCTCTTTACAGACTCCTCAAATCTCCACTGACCAATCTTGTCATGTGCACCTCCTAAAAGCACCTGAGGCACTTGTTTTCCATGCCAGGTTTCCGGTCTTGTATAATGGGGATATTCCAAAAGATTGTCCTGCATAGATTCAAACTGAGAAGATTCCTCATTGTTTAGCACGCCTGGAACAAAGCGAGAAATGGCATCAATCATTACACAGGCAGCTAATTCTCCGCCTGTAAGCACATAGTCCCCAATAGAAACATAATCGGTAACAATTTCCTCTAAAACCCGCTCATCGATTCCTTCATAATGTCCACAAAGAAAAATCAGCTCCTCCTCCAAAGCAAACTCCTCTGCCATGGTCTGATTAAATACCTTTCCCTGAGGTGTAAGATAAATACATCTTGGACGTTTTCCCTGTGCTGCTGCCAGAGAATGCGTTTTCACAGACTCATAAGCTCTATAAACCGGCTCTGGCTGCATCACCATTCCAGCTCCCCCGCCATAAGGATAGTCATCTACCCGCATATGTTTATTGTCTGCAAAATCTCGAATATTCACAGTTTGAAGGGTAATTTTTTCATTTTTTACAGCTCTCCCTGTAATACTGGTATTCACTGTATTTTCTATCATCTGAGGAAATAAGGTAAGTACATGAAAATTCATGGTTGTCCTCCTTAACACAAGCCTTCCAGCAAATGGATCGTCATGGTTCCTTGTTCCACATCCACTGCCTTTATACAGTCTTTTATTGCAGGAATCAGCACTTCCCCAAAAGCTTCTGTCTCCATAACATATACATCATTGGCCCCTGTTTCCATAACATCCTTCAGTGTACCAAAAAAACTTCCGTCCTCCAAATACACCTTCATGTCAATTAAATCTGCAATGTAATACTCATTTTCTTTTAAAGGCACTGCAAATTCCCTAGTCACATAAAGGCTTCTTCCCTTATATGGTTCTATATCATTGATGTTATCTACATCCTTAAATTTCAAAATTACAAACTGTTTAAAATATCTGACCTTCTCAATTTCCAACTCGCATAACTCTTTCCCTGTATCCAAAAGAATATAGGTCAAGTCTTCAAATCTATGGGCATCATCTGTAGTAGGATATACCTTTACTTCCCCACGAATTCCATGGGTCGTGGTAATTACACCTACCTGCAATAAATCTTCCATCTCTTTCCTCCTGTCCAAAGTTTTCTATGAAATGAAAGAAGCTGCCGCATTATCTGCAGCAGCTCTCTCGATTACTGTAAAATATCCACAACTACCTTTTTTTCACTCTTAGATGACGCTGCCTTGACAACAGTGCGGATCGCCTTGGCAATACGGCCCTGGCGTCCAATCACTTTACCCATGTCAGAGGGCGCAACCTTGAGTTCCACAAGGATCGCGTCGTTTTCTTCTGTTTCTGTCACAACGACTTCGTCAGGACAATCTACGAGAGATTTTGCAATTACTTCCACTAATTCTTTCATTACAAGATACCTCCCGAATTATTTTTCGATACCAGCCTGTTTGAAGATTTTTGCTACAACATCTGTAGGCTGAGCACCGTTTGCAAGCCATCTTTTTGCTGCTTCTTCATCTACTTTGTAAGCAGTTGGTTCCTGAGTCGGATCATAAGTACCGATTTCCTCGATAAATCTTCCATCTCTTGGGGATTTTGAATCTGCAACGATGATTCTATAGAAAGGAGCTTTCTTCTGTCCCATTCTTCTTAATCTGATTTTTACTGCCATTTCTTTTCACCTCCTGGTTATTCTATCACTATTGTTCTATATGTTAAAAGGGAAGTTTGAATTTTCCTCTTTTACCACCTTTTCCACCCATGAGTCCAGGCATTTGTTTCATCATTTTCTTTGCCTGCTCAAACTGTTTTACCATACGGTTGACTTCTGCCACATCCACTCCTGCACCTTTTGCAATCCTATTTTTTCTGGAAGGATTCAAAATTTCCGGATGTGAACGCTCTCTTGGTGTCATGGAAAGAATAATTGCTTCTTTTCTTGCCATATCCTTTTCATCCACCATACTGTCCAAATCTTTTACCTGGGAACCTATACCTGGCAGCATACTCAGTACGCTGGATAAGCCGCCCATATTTTTCATCTGATTCATACTCTCCAGATAATCATCAAAACCGAAGCTATTCTTGCGGAACTTCTGTTCCATTTCTTTTGCTTTTTCTTCATCCAAATTTGCCTGGGCTTTCTCGATAAGGCTCATAACATCGCCCATTCCCAAAATACGGGATGCCATACGCTCTGGATAAAATTGTTCTAAATCAGAAAGCTTCTCACCCATACCTACATAGAGAATTGGCTTTCCGCTAATGGCTTTAATGGAAAGTGCCGCACCACCTCTGGTATCACCATCCATTTTGGTAAGGATAACTCCATCAATGCCTACCTTCTGACCAAAGGTTTCTGCCACATTTACAGCATCCTGTCCTGTCATAGCGTCCACTACTAAAATCGTCTGGTCTACGGTAATGGCTTCCTTGATATTTCCCAGCTCTGCCATCATATCTTCATCGATGTGCAAACGACCCGCCGTATCCAGAATCAGTACATTGAACTTTTCTTTTTTCGCATGTTCATAAGCTGCCTTAGCAATATCCACCGGACTGTTTTTATCTCCCATGGAGAACACTTCCACACCCTGTTTCTCACCATTTACCTGCAACTGCTTAATTGCTGCAGGACGGTACACATCACAAGCAACCAGCAAAGGTTTACGCCCCTTAGATTTCAGCTTTCCGGCCAGCTTCGCTGTTGTGGTTGTTTTACCAGCACCCTGAAGTCCCACCATCATCAATACGGTTACATCATTTCCGGATTTCAGTTCAATCTCTGTGGTTTCGCTTCCCATTAATTTCACAAGTTCTTCGTTTACAATTTTAATCACCATCTGCCCCGGGTTCAGTCCTGACATAACATCCTGACCTACTGCACGTTCCTGAACGGCTTTCATAAACTGTTTCACAACCTTGAAACTTACATCTGCTTCCAGCAGCGCCATTTTTACTTCTTTTAAGGCTGCTTTTACATCTGCTTCCGTCAGACGGCCTTTTTTTCTTAAGTTTTTAAATACATTCTGCAGTTTATCCGTTAAGCTTTCAAACGCCATCTCACAACTCCTCTAAAATTCCCTGAGAAATCTCTTCCACACTTGATACAAATTCCTGTCTGCTCAGGTTTTCACATCCCTGACACAACTGGTTAATCCTGCGGACTTTCTCTTTGATATTTACAAACTTTTCTACCAAATGTAACTTGTCCTCATATTCCTCCAAAGCTTTATTACAGCGCTTGATGTTATCATGAACACCTTGACGACTAATTCCTAATTCATCTGCAACTTCGCTCAAAGAATAATCATTTAAAATCACATCTTCATAAATTCTTCTCTGGTGAGCTGTCAAAAGCTCCCCATAAAAATCATATAACAATGTCTGTTCTACAAATTTCTCCATCCGCAATCACCTTGGTTATCATACAATAGAATTTCTATGGTGTCAAGTATTTTTTCTTGACACTTTTATAATTTTTTCATCCATGCTTCCGCTGCGGAACCCCTGCATATCCAGCGTAATATAATCAAACCCCATTTTTTTCAATTCTTCGATGATTTCCCCACTTTTTTTCAGAAAACTTTCAAATTCCTTTTGGGGTATCTCAATTCTCGCAATCTCTCCATGTACCCGAAGACGTACCACAGAAAATCCCAGAGTATGCAAGTATTCCTCTCCTTTTGCAATCCGCTCCAAAACTCCCATAGATATTTCTGTGCCATAGGGCAGTCTGGTTGCCAGGCAGGGCGTAGATGGACGTTCTGCTACAGATACACCCAATTCCTTTGCCAGCTTTCGTACTTCTTCTTTTGTAAAACCTGCCTCTGCCAGAGGACTTTTTATACCAAGCTCTTGAATCGCTTGAAGTCCTGGACGATACACATGCAAATCATCCTCATTGGTTCCCTCTAAAATGATAGAAATCCCCTTGCTCTTTGCAAATTCCTGTAATTTGGAAAATAAAGTTTTCTTGCACAAATAACAACGCTTCTCTGGATTAAAACGGATTTCCTCCTGTTCCAGTTCATTTACAAATAACACTTGGTGAAAAACTTCTGCTTCTTTTGCCACTTTTTTAGCTGTATTTAAATCGCAAGAAGGATGCAGCATAGTATCAAAAGTCACTGCATAGATATTTGATTTCTTTTGCTGCTCTTTCACACAACTTTTTGCCAAAATCAATAGCAAACTACTATCCACACCTCCGGAAAATGCTAGGCAGATATCTTCTTGTAAATAATGTTTCATATTTTCATATAGTTTTCTCTTCTTTTCTTCATATGGTATCATACATTCCTCCTGCCAATGCTGCTGCTTCATCGTATACGCTGCGATAAGGTCTTCCAGTATCCAGACAAACTTGTTTTACGGTTTCATATTCTGGATAAAAATAATGCTGTCCATGATGCTCACATTCTTTTATCTTCACTTTATGTCCATCCCGCAAACAGACTTCCCGAAAGCTTCTGGGAAGAATCCTTCTTTCTTCCTCATATCTGCGCAATCCAATACTAGTAGTTTCCCGAAAAATAATATCCTCTAGTTGTTTCTGTTTCTCTTTTTTGCAAATCACCTGAAGCATATAAGCTGGACGGTGTTTTTTCATATAAATAGGAAAACAGGAAGCATCTAAAGCCCCCGCTTTCATAAGACATTCTATAGCATATCCCAACTGCTCGCCGCTGCAATCGTCCACATTGGTTTCCAAAACCTGTACTGCATCTTGCTTCTCCCCTTCTTGACTTTCATCTCTATCCCTGGAAAGCAAAAGAAGGCACACTGGTTGTTCTCGTCCTGCCACTACTCTTTTTTCAATAAAATATGCACCGGAAAAAGATGAACTCACACCAAAAGCTCCTAAAAAAGCTGCACTTTGTATAGTAAGCAATTCACCTTTTTCTGGAAGCAATTCTATCTTTAAATTACTCTTTTCTAAAATCCGCAAAATTTGTTCTGAATCTCCACCTGCTGTAAGAGCCCCTGTTCCTTCGCCCAGGACATTCACCTGAATTTGAGAAATTCCTAATTGCTCCAGCAGAATACTCCATCCTGCCAAAAAGTAAAATTCCTGTTCTGTTTCCAGTGATAAAGTTTTCTTTCCAAGATATTCTAAAGCCATCAGCATTTTTTTTTGAATTTCTTCCTTTAAATGCCACTGCTGAATCCGTACCCTTGCTTCCTGCAAGGAAAGTGTTCTGTCTCCTTCTTTCCTGCCTAATCTCTGTTCCAATAATACTTCCTGTTTTTCCTCCCACCCGATCAGAGCTTTGCCAGCCTCCCATAAGGTTTTCTCATCCATACCATTTGGACATTGAAAATATAGTTTTTTTCCCATATCTGATTCCTTTCTCTGCTATGCTGTAAATTTTAGCATATTTTTTCTTTTCTGACTATGTCAAAATACCACAGGAGAAAAACATTTTTTTCCATTGTTTCTTTTGCTTTCCAGTGTTAAAATAAATGCTATGAAAAAGCAAACAACAGGAGGAAACTATATGGGAACATCAAAGGTATATTTTACAGATTTAAGAGCCAAAAGTGGCGATAATCTTCTGAATAAACTGCAGCGCCTAATCAAAACTGCTGGAATCGGAGATATTGACTTCCAGGATAAATACGTTGCTATCAAAATGCATTTTGGAGAACCTGGAAACCTGGCTTTTCTCCGCCCCAATTATGCAAAAGCCGTAGCAGATGTGGTGAAAGAATTAGGCGGAAAACCTTTTTTAACAGACTGTAATACATTATATGTCGGAGGCAGAAAAAATGCCCTGGACCATTTAGACAGTGCCAATTTAAATGGCTTTAATCCCATGACCACTGGGTGTCAGATTCTCATTGCAGATGGTTTAAAAGGAACAGATGAGGCGTTGGTTCCTGTAGAAGGCGGAACTTATGTCAAAGAAGCAAAAATCGGACGGGCTGTAATGGATGCAGATATTGTAATATCCTTAAATCATTTTAAAGGACACGAAGCAGCCGGTTTTGGAGGGGCTTTAAAAAATCTTGGTATGGGCTGCGGCTCAAGAGCAGGAAAAATGGAAATGCATTCCGCTGGAAAACCTCATGTAGATCAAGAAAAATGTATTGGCTGCCAAATGTGTGCTAAAATCTGTGCACACGATGCCCCACAATTTCAGAACAAAAAGGCTTCCATTGATCACAATAAATGCGTTGGTTGTGGAAGATGTATTGGCATTTGTCCAAAAGATGCTATTCTCTCTGCTTCTGACGAATCCAACGATATCTTAAACTGCAAGATTGCAGAATATACCAAAGCTGTTATTGATGGTCGTCCTAATTTCCACATCAGCCTGGTAATTGATGTTTCTCCTTACTGTGACTGTCACGGAGAAAACGATGCAGCTATTGTACCAAATGTAGGCATGTTTGCCTCTTTTGACCCAGTTGCCTTAGATGTTGCCTGTGCAGATGCAGTGAATGCCCAGCCTGTGATTTCCAACAGTAAACTAGGAGACTGTAGCGAAGAAGAAAGAGCCTGTCAGCACCATGACCATTTCCACAGCATTTTTCCAGATACAAACTGGGAATCCGCCATTGAACATGGTGTGAAACTCGGTATTGGAAATAAAGAATACGAACTCATCACAGTAAAATAACAAAAATAGAGCTGTTTCTCTAAGTACATATCCAGAATATTAATACAGTTCCAGCTCAGCCGGAACCGTATCAATATTCCTGGATGCTACTTAATGTAACAGCTCCATTTTTATAAATTAGCCATAACTACTTTCGGAGAATAGCCCTCACTCTCCAATGCCTGGATAATTTCATTTTTGTGTTCTGTACCAAAGGCTTCTAAGGTGATTTTCAGTTCCACAGCAGCAGTACGGTTGGTACTTACAAACTGATTGTGATCCAGTTTCACTACATTTCCCTGTTGTTTTGCAATAATCTCTGCAACACGTACTAACTCTCCTGGCTTATCTGGTAAAAGTACCGAAACCGTGAAAATTCTGTCTCTTGCAATAAGACCATGCTGCACCACAGATGCCATGGTAATCACATCCATATTACCGCCACTTAAGATAGATACCACTTTTTTATCCTGGAACTTCAAGTGTTTCAATGCAGCTACTGTAAGGAGACCAGAATTCTCTACAATCATTTTATGATTTTCCACCATATCCAAAAATGCCACTACCAATTCTTCATCTTCCACCGTAATAATTTCGTCTACGTTTTTCTGGATATAAGGGAAAATATGTTCTCCTGGACGTTTTACAGCAGTACCATCAGCAATGGTATTTACCGTAGGAAGCGTCATAACCTCCCCATTTAGCATAGAAGCCTGCATGCAATTGGCACCTGCCGGTTCCACACCAATCACTTTAATCTTTGGATTTAATTGTTTCACTAAGGTAGACACACCTGTTGCAAGTCCACCGCCACCAATAGGAACTAAAATATAATCTACCAGAGGAAGTTCCTTGATAATTTCCATGGCAATGGTTCCCTGTCCAGTTGCCACAGCCAAGTCATCAAAAGGATGAATAAAGGTATAGCCATGCTTATCTGCCAGTTCATAAGCATACTCGCAGGCCTCATCATAAACATTCCCATGAAGAATCACTTCGGCGCCATAACTTTTCGTTCTTTCCACCTTAATAAGAGGCGTTGTAGTAGGCATAACAATCACAGCTTTTGCCCCAAATGCCTTGGCAGCATAGGCAACGCCCTGTGCATGATTCCCTGCTGAAGCGGTAATCAGACCTTTTTTCTTTTCCTCTTCTGTCAAGGTGCTGATTTTATAATAAGCGCCACGGATTTTATAAGCGCCTGTTACCTGCATATTCTCTGGTTTAAAGTACACTTTGTTCCCAGTACGGTTACTAAAAAACTCGCTATATACCAGCTTTGTTTCCTGGGTTACTTTTTTTACGATTTCTGAGGCTTCCTCAAATTTTTCTACTGTAAGCATGTTTTACCTTCTTCCCTATTTTGTATTTATTCCTCTGTATTTTCCTGGATATTAAATAATGCATTGATAAATTCATTGGCATCAAACTTCTGAAGATCATCTATGGTCTCACCCACGCCAATATATTTCACTGGAATATCCAGTTCAGATTCAATGGCAACTGCAATTCCACCTTTTGCTGTCCCATCCAATTTGGTCAGAATAATACCTGTGACATTCGCCACTTCATGAAACTGTTTTGCCTGAGCCAGAGCATTCTGTCCTGTGGTTCCATCCAGAACCACCAATGTTTCCAAAAATGCTTCCGGATATTCTTTTTCAATAATGCGGTAAATCTTTCTCAGCTCTTCCATAAGATTTTTCTTATTATGCAGCCTTCCTGCTGTATCACAAATCAGTACATCTGCATTTCTGGCTTTTGCCGCTGCAATGGCATCATATACCACAGAAGCCGGATCTGCACCATCCTGTCCGCCAATCAATTCCACACCGGCTCGGTTTGCCCATTGTGTCAACTGTTCTCCTGCTGCTGCACGGAAAGTGTCGGCTGCAGCCATAATGACTCTTTTTCCCTGGTCTTTTAATTTTCCTGCCAGTTTGCCCACTGATGTGGTTTTTCCTACGCCATTCACACCGATTACCAGAATTACAGATTTCCGGTTTTCAAATTCATAGGCCTTTTCTCCCACGGTCATCTGCTCTTTCATACTGTCCATAAGAAGCTGCTTACATTCCTGTGGATCCTTAATATGCTTTTCTGCCACCTGCTCCTTTAAACGTTCAATAATAGAAGTGGTAGTATTAATTCCAATGTCGCCCATAACCAAGATTTCTTCGATTTCCTCATAGAAATCCTCGTCAATACTGGAATAACCGCTAAAAATAGAATCAATTCCTGATACAATGTTTTCTCTGGTTTTTGAAAGACCCTCTACCAATCTTTTAAAAAAACCTTTTTTCTCTTTTCCCTCTGCCATAGTTCCTCCTATTTATCTAAATCATGCTCAATGAGTTTTACAGACACCAGGGTAGACACACCTTTTTCCTGCATGGTAATTCCATAGAGCCTGTCTGCTGCTGTCATGGTTCCTCTTCTATGAGTTATAATAATAAACTGTGTGTTTTTTGTCAACTTATGAAGATATTGGGCATATCTGGTAACATTCGAGTCATCCAGAGCAGCTTCTATTTCATCCAACAGACAAAACGGAGAAGGTTTTAGATTCTGAATAGCAAAAAGCAGTGCAATGGCTGTCAGCGCTTTTTCGCCTCCAGAAAGCTGCATCATATTTTGTAATTTTTTGCCCGGCGGCTGAGAAATAATCCGAATACCTGCTTCCAGAATATCTTCTTCCTCATCAAGCTCCAGGGTTCCCTTTCCTCCTCCAAACAATTCCTTAAATGCCTTATCAAACTCTCTCCTAATTTGTGCAAACTTTTCTTCAAACTGTCTGCGCATTCCTGTATCCAGTTCTTCAATAATACCCAGAAGGGTTTCCTCCGCTTTTATTAAGTCATCATGCTGGGTCTGCATAAACGTATGACGCTCCAAGAGCTCCTTATACTCCTCAATGGCATTGACATTAACATTGCCAAGCTGGCGAATTTCTCCCCGCACCTGGCTAATTTCCTGCTTCATTTCTGCCCGATTCTTAGGATTCTCATCTGCCTCATCCAAAGCCTGGCTGTATGTAACTTCATACTCCTCCCACATATAATTTACTTGGGCTTCCCTGGCTTCTTCCAGTTTTTCTCTCTGACCATTTAAGCGGAAACATTCCTTATCCAACAGGTTCATTCTACCGGATAATTCATCCCGTTTCGCAAAAAAGGACTTATAATTCTGGCTCATTTCTTCCTTTGCATCCAGAGTATGTTTCAATTTTTCCTCATCCTGCAAAGAAATTTTTTCCGCCTCTTTTATGGTATTTCGTATTTCTTCTATTTTGCTTTTTTTCCCAGAAATTTCTTCTTTTCCCTGAAGAAGATTTTTTTCCAATGTTCTTCCCTGTTCCAAAAGCTGTTGCAACTCCGTCCGGATACGGTTTAAGTTTTCCGCAATAAAACCTTGTCTGGATGTAAGATTTGCGGTTTCTAAATGAGATTTCTCTAACTCTTTAGAAAGACGATTTTCCGTTTGCTTCTTTTGTTCCAAAATCTCCTGATTCTGATTAATCTGTTCTTCCAGACCCTTTTCCTGATTGGCGCTAGTCTCCAATTCCAATTGTATGGAAAGACTATTCTCCTCAATCTCCCGAGTCTGTTTTTCCAGTTGTTCTTTCTCCTGCTTCAAACTTTCATAACCTGCCTGTATTTCTTCCCGTTTTCCAGACATGGCATTTAAATTCATCTGCACTGTATTTTCCCGTATATATTGTTCCTGAAGCTGCTCCTGTAATTTTGCTGACTGCTCCCTGAAATGATTGCGCTTTTCCCTGTACTTTTCCAGGTTTTGCTGCATCTGTTCCATCTCTTTTTTCAAAGTTTCCACAGCATCCTGCAACTCTTCAATTTCCCTACGTCTTCCAAGAAGATTACTACTACTCTTAAAAGCACCTCCAGTGAGAGAACCTCCAGGATTTAAGGATTCTCCTTCAATGGTTACCATACGAATAGTATATTGATACTTCTTTGCAATGGCAATTCCATGATCAATATGATCCACCACCAGGGTACGGCCTAAAAGATAATTCGCCAACCCCTGATATTCTGCTCCTACGGTTACCAGCTCACTGGCTACGCCAATCACTCCAGGCTCCTGCAGCGCCGCTGTATTGGTAAATCCACGTTTATTCTGCATACTGGTAAGTGGTAAAAAGGTAGCGCGCCCATATTTATTCTTTTTCAGAAACTCAATCATATTTTTAGCAGTTGTTTCATTATCTGTAACAATATTCTGAATACTGCCTCCTAGAGCGGTTTCAATGGCTGTTTCGTAGTTTTTCTCTACTTTTAAAAGATCTGCCACAACGCCTTTAATGCCAGGTACCCGTTTCTTCTGTTCCATAACTCGGCGAATACTATTCCCATACCCGTCGTAACGCTCTGCAATATTTTGCATAGATTCCAGTCTGGATGCCTCTCTGTGAAACGCTGTCTGTCCTATCTCTAATTGCTGTCCCGTTTTTGCCATTTCTGCCTGATATCTAGTAATCTGGTCTTCACAGCGATTTCCTTCCCGAACCAGCCTATCAATGGTTTCCTGAATCTGCACTTTTTCTGCCTGGTATTCTTCTTCCGAAGTTTTCAAAAGGGCAGATTCGCTCTTTAATCTAAGATGCTTTTGATTTAACTCAGTCTTCCGAATGGAAATCTGTTCCATCATGGTATCATAGCGTTGTAATTTTCCTTTGGTAGATGCCCTGAGATTTAAAATTTCAATAATCTCATTTTTTCCACCTTCTACCTTTTCCTCTAGACTATGAATTTCCATTGCCAGATTTTTAAAAGCCCTCTGAGCTTCTGCCTGCTCCGCTTGGAATTTCAAAAACTGCTGTTCCAGTTTTTCCTTCTCTTCTAGGTATTTTTCCTCTTCTTTTTCCCTTCGTTGCTGGTCTGCCAAAAGAGACTGGCTTTGTTCCTGATACAAAGCTTCGTTTTGTTTTGCTGAGCGAATCTGTTCCTGCAAAAGATGAATTTGATTTTCCATCTGCTGTTTTTCCAGGGTTCTCTGAGTATTCCCTTCTCTCAGCTTCTGAATTTCCTGTTCCTGTTTTTCCAGCTCTTTCTCCAGCTTCTCATACTCTGCTTTTGTAATACCAAAGCTCTGTTCTGTTTCCTCTAAATCTTCTTTTGCAATCTGGTATTTCTTCTGTGTATCTTCCAGTTCACCTCGGATGCGGCTCATTTCTGCCAGGAACATCTGAATATCCAAATGCTTCAGGGCTTCCTTTTTTTTCAAATAAACCTTGGCAGTCTCTGCCTGCCTCTCCAAAGGTGTCAATTGTCTGGTAAGTTCCGAAAGAATATCCTTTACCCTAGTAAGATTCTGCTGCTCTTCCTCCAGCTTTTTCACAGCTGTATTTTTCCGGCGTTTAAACTTTACAATTCCTGCCGCTTCGTCAAAGAGCTCTCTTCTCTCCTCTGGTTTTCCGCTTAAGATTTTATCAATCTGTCCCTGCCCAATAATGGAATAGCCTTCTTTTCCAATTCCCGTGTCATAAAACAGCTCGTTTACATCCTTCAGTCTGCAGCTCGTTCCATTTAACAGATATTCACTTTCCCCAGAACGGTACAAACGCCTGGCAATGGTCACCTCCTGGTAATCAATGGGAAGCTGATGGTCGCTATTGTCCAGGGTAATTGCCACATAGGCAAAACCCAACGGTCTTCTGGTCTCTGTGCCGGAGAAAATAACATCCTGCATATTTCCTCCCCTCAGCTGCTTGGCACTCTGTTCACCTAAAACCCAGCGCACAGCATCTGCCACATTACTTTTTCCACTGCCGTTTGGACCTACAATCCCTGTGATACCATTATGAAATTCAAATGTAATTTTATTGGCAAAAGACTTAAATCCCTGTACCTCAATACTTTTTAAATACATAAATCTCCTTTTTCACATTTCAGCTTTTTAATTGCAGCATAAGCAGCCTGCTGCTCTGCTGCTTTTTTTGTATGTCCACAGCCTTCTCCCAATACCTGATTTCCAAGAATGGCTTCCACATAAAAAGACTTATTATGATCTGGTCCTTCTTCCTTTACCAAAACATAGCGTACATCTTTTTCGTACTGTCCTTGCACAATCTCCTGAAGAGTAGTCTTGCTATCATAAAAGAGCTGTTTATTCTCAATATCATTTAAAATAAATTTATAGATAAACTCTTTTGCATTAGCAAAACCGCCATCCAGATAAATGGCCCCAATGAGAGCTTCCATGGCATCAGAAACTACAGAATCTCTCTTTCGGCCTCCCGTTGCTTCTTCTCCTTTTCCTAAAAGAAGGTATTCCCCCAATGGAATTTCTCTTGCACAAAGGGCAAGGGTGGGCTCACAAACCATACTTGCCCGTTTTTTTGTTAATTCTCCTTCTGGCAATTCTGGATATCTGTGAAACAAAAATTCACTGGAGGTTACCTCCAGCACTGCATCTCCTAAAAATTCCAATCTCTCATTATTTCCAGTGTAAGAAATATGATGTTCATTGGCATATGAGCTATGTGTCAAGGCATTGACTAAAAGCTCTGTTTTTTTAAATGTATATCCAATTTTTTTCTCCAATTCAAGAATTTTTTTTCTTTCTTTCATTTGGACTCCTTTCTACAATACAGAAACAACAAAAAATGCCTTTGGCTCCTGAATCTACGGGGAACCAAAGGCATCTTCTCGATCCTATCCGATTAATCGTTTAATCTGTTCCACTGCATCACCTACGGAAACAATCTGCTCAACTTCTTCTGTCGGAATTTCTACATCAAATTCTTCTTCAATTCCCATCACAATTTGGAAAACATCCAGAGAGTCGGCACCCAAATCGTCTA
>ENA-ORMO01001540-ORMO01001540.1-human-gut-metagenome-genome-assembly--contig:-NODE-1540-length-23881-cov-4.742256_pt1 | contig 23881 bp, 27 predicted proteins | sample MGYA00242106_ERZ509001 | MGnify/ENA primary metagenome ERZ509001 (study PRJEB26280, sample SAMEA2338736) | human gut metagenome | biome: human gut; feature: human-associated habitat; material: faeces...
TTCCGATTCCATCCCATTCCCATCAGCTACGAACTGGTAAAGGAGGGGCAAATAGAGCTTTGCGTATTTGTTTCGAGAGCGCGAGGATTTGACCTCCGCTGAGTTTGACGCATACGTGGATGAGCGGCTCTCCAACTCTGGCCGGGTGACAGGCGCATTCGATATCGATCTGGATCAGGGGACCTTCTCCGCTGTACATATCGACAACGGGTGGCAGACATACGCGGCCAAGGATGTGTGCAGTGCTGCCTACTTCGCGTTTCGTAAACACGAGCTGGTAGACAATGTCCGGTGGCGGATCTTCCTGGACCGGCTGGACGGCAAGGAACTCCGGTGTGAAATGGAGCAGGCCAAGTCGGAAGAGCCGCAGGTGCTGTGCGGCAGCAGGCGGCTCAAACCCTTCGAGATCTCGTTTGATGGGGAGATCAGTGAGTACAGTCACTTCCTGAATTTCTACATGCCGGTAGTGTTCGATCCGGACGCTGTGTTCGGGACATGCGTGACGAGTGAGGAGAACGATGATTACGTGAACGTCTATGCGGAATACGATCTGCGGACCGGAGAGGTGTGTCCTACATTGCAGGTGACGCTGTGCCGAGGCGACGGCTCCAGCGGAGACTACACATATCCGCTCACCGAGGATGAGCGTGGCTGGCTGCTGCGGAAGATGGATGCGTACTGTCAGCAGGAGATGGAGATGCCGCTGGCGGATGTTCGAAAACAGTGGCAGGAGGAGATGAAACAGGTTCAGTCGGCTCCCAAGTCCAAGGGGCCGGAGCTAAAGATGAAGGGCCTATGATACTGGCCCTGTACGAGGCGCCCCTTCTGCCCGATAGTCAGCCTTCCCCTTTCTGGGCCCTGTCAGGCTCTGTGTGGCCTCGAAAGTCCTGGGGTGGGGCGATGGGACATGCAGGGCCTAGAGGCCCTGTTTGGGGCGGTTTTCGGGGGGATTGACCCCCTGCGAGGTGGCCGAAAAAAAGGTACAAGATAAAGGGAGGTGGTCGCAAGCGCCCACCTCCCGCCCACAAAGCCCCGCAGTGCGGGGCTTTTTCAGATTCCGGCCTGGGTGGTCGGAACTCGAAATTTACGAAGATTGAGGTGGTCGAAATGAATAAAAAGGCAGATGTTGCAAGGGATTCCGCTGTGTCGAAGAAGAATCAGGCGGATGCAGCTGAGAATACCCGTGAGAACAAGATGAGAACGGCAATTTGGCTCTCACCTGGGGTCGTTCGACGCATGGATGCATGGCTTCTGGAGGATAACTGCAAAACACGAAGTGAGTTCATTGAAAAGTCCCTACGGTTCTATATGGGCTATCTGGCAACAGAGGACACCTCAGAGTTCCTGTCGCGTGCTCTGGTGGATACGCTTCGCGGGATCGTGGCCGACAACGAAAACCGTCTCCGCAGCTTGATCTTCAAGTGGTGTGTGGAACTCAACATGATGGGACACACCATCGCCGCGCACTTCCATACGGCTCCCATCGACCGCCGCGAGCTGCGCGGCTACGCTGTGAACGAGGTCAAGCGCACCAATGGCCAGATCAGCTTCGACGATGCGCTGGACCAGCAACGCCGGTTATAAGGTGATGAAGTGTGGCACGGATCGTATTGATTTCACCCTATCTCAAAGGCGGCAAGGACAAAGCGCACCTTGCTTATCGCATGAACTATTTTGCCACACGAGAAGGCGTGGAGATCTTGGTCGATGAGCGCGGAAGTTTTCCAGCTACGAAAAAACAGCAGGCGTATATCCGACGTCTCATTCAAACTTTTCCGGAGGCTGCGGATCTGCTGGAGTATAGCGACTACCGGGACCAGCCCACGCGTGAGCGTGCCAACGAGTTCATCCGTCAGGCTCGGGAAAACTTCGTGGAGTCCCTGGATCAGCGGGAGAACTTCCTGGACTACATTGCGCACCGTCCTGGTGTGCAGCTGGATGGTGAACATGGCCTATGGGATGCCCATGGAAAGGTGCTTAATCTCGCAGCTGCTGTCCAGGAGGTAGCAGATCATCCCGGCAATGTATGGACACCAGTAGTGGCACTTCCACGTGAGGATGCAGAGCGGTTGGGATATAACAACGCATCCAACTGGCAGGCGCTGGTCAATGCGAATATATGCGACATTGCCCGTGCCTTCAAGATCCATCCGGATCACCTGCGCTGGTATGCAGCATTTCACCACAAAGAGAAAAATGTCCATATCCATATGGTGGTTTTCTCCACTGATCCCAAAGAGGGATACCTCACGAAGCAGGGAATCCGACAGCTCAAGTCCGCCTTCGCCCGGCAGATCTACCGACAGGAGCTCATCAGCGTCTATGAGGAGCAGACGATGTGGCGGGACCGGCTTGGGAAGGAAGCGGCAAATGCTATGGTGGAATCCATCCTACAGATGGCCAGTGGCTCCATCCAGAATAATCGGCTGGAGAGACTGACGTTGGAACTGGAAGAGCAACTTCGTCACGTGAAAGGAAAAAAGGTATATGGCTACCTGCCGGCCGATGTAAAAATCACCGTGGATCAAATCGTTGACGAGCTGGCCCAGGATTCTCGCATTGCCGAAGCCTATGAACTCTGGCAGCAGCTAAGGGAGAAGATATACAGCATCTACTCAAAAGATCTTCCACTTCGAATTCCCCTATCCGCACAGAAGGAATTCAAGAGTGTGCGGAATATGGTCATCCGGGAGACACTGCGGATGTCGCAGGAGCTGGTCCAGTCGGAAACCGACGAGATTGCTGGCGAGATTGAGCCAGACGGCCCAGTATCCGATGACCCGCTGAAAACAGACATCGAGACGTCGCCTCCTCTGTTCAGTAAGGAGCGGCGGTATTGGACGGCCAGGAAGTACCTCCGCGGCAGCGATACCACACCGCCGGATTACGGGCGTGCGGTCCACCTTCTCCTGATGGAGGCTGACGATGGGAACGCCCAGGCCATGTGCGACCTGGGGCGTGTCTACCGCGAGGGCCTCCTTCCGGGCAGTGGTCCCGACCCGGAGAAGGCGCGGGAGTGGTACGCAAAGGCGCTGGCAGCCTTCCGGGAAAAGGAGCATACGGCGCCCAACAGCCAGACGGAGTATCGGATTGCAAGGCTGTATGCCGGTGGCCTCGGTGTGGAGGCAGATGATGCGGAGGCGGAACGCTGGTTCCGCCTGGCTGCCGAAAAGGAGAATCCGTTCGCACAGAATGCGCTGGCCTCTCTGCTGCTCAAGCAGGGAAAGCCGGACGAGGCTGCCAGGTGGTTGGAGCGCGCGGCAAAGGAAGGAAATCCAGCGGCGCAGTATGCCCTGGGCAGACTTCATCTGCTGGGGACCGGCGTCCCGCAGGACCGGGAACTCGCAATGGAGCTGCTGGGCCTGTCCGCTGTACAGGGAGATAGCCGCGCTGCGGCACTGGCAAAGGAGCCGGAACGGGTGTCCTTGTTGCCGGCGGCGATGGCAGTCACCAGGATGCTTCACCATATGAGCCGGATTTTCGAGCACAACTGCAAACAGGATCAGGTATTTCAGGAGCTGCAGATCGACCGAAAGCGGTGGCGTGAGCTGCAGGAATTGCGGATCGCCATGGGCCACATGGCGGATGATCACGAGGATCCCCGCATGAATTTCTAAGAGAGGAGGGATCTCCAAATGGGGACCTTTGTCTATTTCACAGAAGAACAAAAACGGCAGGCCAATGATGTGGACCTGGAGGCATACCTGCTCCGACGGGGAGAGAAACTGCTCCCATCCGGACGGGAAAAACGTCTGGCGTCAGATCGGAGCATCACAACCCGCGGCAACGAGTGGTTCGACCATGAGACGCAGACCGGCGGGCATTCGGTTGACTTTCTCCGCATCCACTACCAGATGTCTTTCCCGGAAGCCGTACAGGAACTGCTGGGAGGACATCATGGGCAGATGCTTCCGGCAGCGAAAAGGAAAGATATGCCGCCTAAGCCGTTTGCACTCCCACAGTCGAATTCCAATATGAGGCGGGCCTTCGCATACCTGATTCGGCAGCGTCATATTGACCGGGATGTGTTGATCGAATTTGTGAGAGCCAAGCTGATCTATGAGGATGCGGATCATCACAATGTCGTATTCGTGGGCAGAGATGAAAATGGCACTGCAAAGCACGCCCACATGCGCAGTACCAATAGCTGGGGTGATCCCTTCCGTCTGAACGTGGAAGGGTGTGATCCCAGATATAGCTTTCATTACGATGGTAAAGATGGGCGTCTCTATGTGTTTGAGGCGCCCATTGATTTATTGTCGTACATCTCACTGCACGCAGACCGTTGGAAGGATCATAGCTATGTGGCCTGCTGTGGTACATCCGCCATTCCGGTGATCACGTGCCTGGATCGGATGGCGCGGCCGGAGGAGGTAGTGCTGTGCCTGGACAATGACACGGCTGGCCATAAAGCCAGCCGCCGGATGGAGGAGCAGATCAATGAAAAGTGTAGCCTCACAATCCGAAGGGAGGTACCGACACTGAAGGACTGGAACGATGACCTCTGTGCAATGCGGGAGGAACCCGCACTAAGGATGGGGGGTATGGGAAGGTGAACGATAGTGCATGGACCCTGATCGGCTTTGCTGTTGTCATGGTGATTGTGATTGCGGGACTGTCCCTGGTCTCACAGCACTACACCTTGAACATCAAGAGCCGCACCGTGGGCGATGGGCAGCACGGGACTGCGCGATGGGCGACCAAGCAGGAGATCCATCATACCTATCACTTGGTGCGCTATGACCCACAGGCTTGGCGCAGAGGAAAAGACCTGCCAAAGGTACAGGGCATCATCGCAGGCAGCGTGGGGAGAAACCCGACTCCCATCGAGTTCAAGGTCAGAAAGAAGAAAATCTGCATTCATGTGGAGCGGCTTCCTTTCCAGAGGAACAAATGCATGAAAGCGATTGTAGATGGAGACGACATCCATTGTCTGATGATCGGCGCCAGTGGTGCCGGTAAGACAGCTTATTTTTTGTATCCTAATCTGGAATACACCTGTGCCACGGGAATGAGCTTCCTGGCGCTGGACAGCAAGGGAGACTTGGCTCGGAACTACGCAACCATCGCAAAAAAGTATTACGGCTACAAGATCTCCATCATTGACCTGCGGAACCCGACGCGATCGGATGGAGACAGTCTCCTGACGCTGATCAACCGATATTCAGACAAAGCGCGGGCGGAGCCGGACAATTTGGGATATAAGGCCAAGGCAGAAAAGTATGCGAAGATCCTTGCAAAGACGATCATCAATCAAGGCGGTGAGTCCGGGCAGTTCGGTGAGAACGCCTATTTTTATGATGCAGCAGAGGGCGCCCTTGCTGCAATGACGCTGCTCCTGTCGGAATTCCTCCCCCCTAAAAAAGGCGAGGCCGATGTGCGGCACATCATCTCAGTATTTAAGCTGACACAAGATCTTCTGGCGCCCAGCCAGTTTAACCAGGAGAAAAATGGATTTCAGGCGCTCATGGATCTGCTCCCGCCGACGCACAAGGCAAGATGGCTGGCGGGCTCCGCCCTCAACGCCTCGGACCAGACCATGGCATCCGTCATGTCCACGATCCTGTCCCGCCTCAATGCGTTCCTGGATACCGAGATGGAGCAGATACTCTGTTTTGATAACTCCATTGATGCGGAGACCTTTGCCTCGGAAAGATGTGCGATTTTTTTGATCCTGCCGGAAGAAGATCGGACGAAGAACTTCATGGCGACACTCATGATCCAGAATCTTTCCAACGAACTCTTCGCCATTGCGGATCGGAATGAAGGAAAGCTGAAGAACCGCGTCGTGTTTTTCTGTGACGAGTTCGGTACCATGCCGCCCTTCGATGTCATGGCACTGTTCTCAGCTGGCCGGTCCCGGAAGCTGACGATGGTGCCCATCATTCAGAGCGTCGCGCAGCTGGAGGACAACTATAAGAAAACGGGCAGTGAAATACTGATTGATAACTGCCAGCTGACGGTTGCCGGCGGCTTTACCCCTCAAAGCGAAACTGCGGAGTCGGTGTCTCGTGCCCTGGGAAACCGCACAGTCCTCTCCGGCAGTGTTTCCAGAGGAAAAAATGATCCCAGCCAGTCGTTGCAGATGATGGAGCGCCCACTGATGTCACCGGATGAATTGAAGTCCATTCCTAAGGGGCATTTCATCGTGATGAAAACCGGTACGCATCCTATGCAGACAAGGCTGCCTCTTTTCCTGGACTGGGGCATCACGTTCGATGAGCCTTACCAAATGCCGGAGAGAGCCAATCGTAAAATTGCCTATGCCAATAAGGAGGACTTGATCAATAGCATCATGGCCAGCAGGCCAGGCCGCGGATTCTATAATACCAAGCGGGAGGGGGTGATATGAGCTATTTTGATGCGGTCTATATGGACCATGAACTGTCTCCCCGCGCCAAGACGGTCTGTATGTATCTCCACGACCGCGCTAACAAGGAGGGGGAGAGCTGGTATGCCATCAATACCATCGCGTCAGATCTCGGCCTTTCCCGCTCCACAGTAAAGCGTGCCCTTGGCGATCTTGTTCGCCAGGGGCGCGTTGAGAAGAAACCACGGTATCGAAAAAACGGTGGCTGTACATCCAACCTCTACAGGCTGCTATGAAAAGAGCGCAATCCTCCGCCAAGGGGGGATTGCGCTCTTTTGCTGGACCGGGGGCCGGGTCATCATGGCCCACCCAGAAGACCCAATAGAAGAAACGAGTATATTCAGAGGATAACAATATAAGTTGGACTGGATTTATTAATTAGAGTTCCCAGAAAAAATTGATTAGAATGAAGATGGAGTTTGCGTTTAATCAAATATGCAAAAAAGCGAGGTGATTGGGCCAATCCGCAGAACAGAAACTGCGCTCGCTGAAAGGAATCCAACTGGAGCTGGCTCTTTACCAGATTGGCCGGACCTTCAATGCCGCGTCGAAGGTCTGTGTATCCACAAGTGACATACACCGGGCAGCTGCAACGGTGGGAACAAAGCCGTTCTCCTTTGATGATTATTGCTTCTAGCTCATCTATAATTGCATCCGATTTGTTCACGTATTTTTCTTGACTTTATGAAAAACAAAAAATGCTCCGACGGAAACAATAATAATTGCTAACCCAACAATTGCAACATCGTGGTACTTACTGATTACCTTGACTGTGATGGTAGACTCAACCCCGTCGACTGTTCTTGCCGTAATGACCGATTTGCCAGCTGTCATGGCAGTAATGATACCAGTACTGTCCACTTCTGCGACTTCAGGAACAGAAGAGTACCAAGTGATATCTCTGTATGTAGCATTCTCCGGAATGACTATAGCTGTAAACTGCGTGGTTTCTCCAATCTTTAACCGACCATTGAAATCATCAGCCACATCTATTTGGACTTCCTCTACATTAATCGGTTTGATTTGAATCTGCACGGAATCACGTACGTCTTTTTGAATTGCGGTTATTGTTACACTGCCAGGGGCAACAGCTTTAAGGAGTCCATCGTTACCAATCATGGCAATCGTATGGTCACTGCTTACCCATTGAATCTCCTGGGATGATGTATCAGTTGGAGTGAAGTCGACGCTAAGTTTGGCCTCATCGCCTACTATATAAGCAGTAGCTGCACGAATGTCGATTTTTTCAGCTACAATCTCATTGATATCCAATTCCACACTATTCGTTTTCCCATTAGATGTTTCTGCTGTGATTATCACGGGCCCACCATTATGTGCCGTGATTATACCATTCTCAACAGTGGCTATTTCTGGATTGCTTGAAGTCCATGTAATTGTAGGATTGTCGACATTCTCAGGGGAAATTTCTGCAGTAGCTTGTATTGAGTCACCTACATACAGAGGCATGTCCTGATCATCAATTCCTGTAATCTTAACAGAGTCGGCAACGATTTCTTTTACCGTTATTTTCACAGAACCTACTTTGCCATTAAATGTTGTCGCAGTAACAATGGCGGTTCCAAATCTTAGTGCAGAGATTTGTCCTCCGTTCACCTGGACTATGCTAGGGTCGCTTGATTCCCAAGTTACACTGGTGTTGCAAGAATTGGAGGGGCTGACCGATGCATTGACTGTAGTGGTTTCACCAATGCCAAGCGATGATTTTGAAGTACTTACTGAAACCTTTGAAGGAAACGTGTCCCGATAGGGACAGTATCCCTGTACATGTAGATGGGGCGGATAGCCACCGCAGTGGTAATGGTATGAGCCTAGGCCACTAACATTTCGATTATCTCGGTGTCCTCCGCTCGCATCAGTTCTGCCAGAATGTGCAAACGCTGATGTCGAAACGACTACGAGCAATCCAATAATACAGAGCATTATGACTATAATCTTTCGTGCCGTTTTCATTGTAGAAACCTGCCTCCTATGTATGTAAGTTTATATGTTATACTTCTTATTGTGAAATTTTACAAGGCAAGGTATTTACTCTTCCTGACACTGTTGAATATAACTGAATTAACAATTATTGGAATGCTTAATAAAGAGTCGGATTAAGTCGATATTCAACTCTTTTTCCTGTGAAGATGTAAAGAATTACAATACTATTTTTTTGATAAATTCTTATTAAAATAAATAATAAGATTACTTTTCTAAAATAGGTATACCACTACCTTTGGTGCAAAATAGTTACTATGATTACCGAAGATGATATGAGATTGATATAAATTTTTCCACAGTGAACGGGATAGAAATAAATAGATAAGGTTTTGCTATGAGTGTAGTATAGGCGATATTTGTATATCGTAATACTGCACTCAAATTTTGTCTGTAATGATGCAATAATATGTCGGATATTGTTAATAATCATCCTTGACTTATCAATGAATTTGATCGCTTTGTTAAGAAGGACAACCCCAGAGACACACAATCATGGAAGCAACGGAATTGAGTCATCCAGATGCACATTGTTGCGCTTTCGAAAAATAATTGTCTTATTGTTTAGGGGTATTAGAACAGAATAGACATTCGCTTTTTAAAAAGTCATGCCTAGATGAAATAGAAATACAAATTTACCCGTTCAATTATTGAAAAAAAGCTGGTCGCATATGAAATGCAGGGGAGGACAATTGAATGATTGCAGTATATCTTGCAATGTTAGAATCAGATGAAGACCGTAGTAAATTCATGAAATTATATGATTCCTACGAAAAAAAACTGTATGCTGTGGCATTACGTATACTGGAAAACAATGAGAAAGCAGAGGATGCAGTGCAGCAAGCATGGCTTAAAATACTTCAACATTGGGAACGAGTAAGCTGCTTGGATTGGGATTTGGCAGGAGGATATGCGGTTACGACCGTAAAAAATGCTGCAATTGACATTCTTCGCCAAGAAAAAAGGACAGAACCACTTCCAACAACATGGGACCCTCCGGCTCGTGAAGAAAGCCAAGATGAATATCAATACTTGGTTTCATTAATTCAATCACTGCCAGATACATATCGAAGAATCCTCGAACTAAAGTATGTTGAAGAAAATAGTAACCGAGAAATTGCTAAACGACTAAAAATGAACGAGGCTACTGTTGCAACAAGAGCCAGGCGCGGGAAAATGATGCTGAAAGAGCGGTTAGATAAGGAGGGGCTTTATGAAGGATTATGATAGCCTGTTATTCAGAGCATTAATTGGCGCTAACCTATTAGAATATAAGGCAAACATGGATTCTGCCGAATCCGCGGAATATAGTTATTCTCCTCGATATAATCGTTTCCGTTTGCAGATCTTAGCCAATCCATTTAGATGGGCAAAAAAGAAAAAAAGACCGATGTGGCAAAAGATTATAACAAATGTAGCTTGTATCATTCTAGCATGTAGTATTGCATTGGGAGGCCTGATGGTCGTTAGTCCCACGGTCCGGGCTGCGGTGTTGACCTGGCTGCAGGAGATCAGTGGAAATAGAATAACCTACTTTAGCAGCGAGGATAACAGCTTGACTGCAGACAGGACCTCATGGCGCCCCACATGGCTCCCAGAGGGATGGGTGGTAACAGATATATATTCCAGAAGCAGCCGCTCATGGTGGGGATATAAAGATAGCAATGGATCCGGTGCATCCCTTACATGTGCATGCTTTGCTCCATCATCAGTAGACAGTATGACTACAATCATCGATGCAGATGACATGGATAAGGCTCATACAACTGTTAGAATACAAGAGTATACTGCTGACCTTTATGAAGGGGAAAATGACATACTCCTTGTTTGGGAGGACCAGGATGGATACTTGTTCTGGATGAGCGGATGGATGATAGACCAGGCAACTATTGAGCAAATTGCAAATAGCATGACCTATTATCAAAAAGATGGCATTGACTATGAAGTAAATTGGCTCCCAGATGGATATGAACTGATATCCCAGTATGAGTCAAACGGAGCAGCGCAAAACGAATGGGTGAAGTCAGGGGCGAAACTTACATTGCAATATATCACGGATCCGCTTTGTCCATGGGAGGAATCTAGTCGTGAATATGAGCTGGTGGATGTTTCCGGAGTGCAAGCAAAGTATTGGCCAAACTTAGTATCAGACGAGGAAGCATATCTCGATTCAACAGAAGGCTCCCAATTTAGTTTCAAGATCGATTATGGAATTGAAAAGACAGCTGTACTGACGTGGGAAGATCCAGATACGAATACTATTTTCCGCTTGAGAGGAGTGCTAAGTAAAGAAGATATTTTACATATAGCAGAAAACTTAACTAGAAGCGAAAAAAATAATTAATACTGAAATACAAATGTAGCGTTATACGTTCAATAGGTAGAAGGGGCTGGAAACCGCTTGAAATGAATAGAAAGGGAGTGCTCATATGAAAAAGAAAGTTTTAGCCTATTTCTCTGGAGTCTTTGCAACAGTACTTGTTTTGACCATGGTAACAACAGCCTTAGCAGCTTCCGGAAAAGTATCCTTTAATTTCGTAAATGTAAGTCTGCGGGGAGAACAAAAAATTGCAGCAGGAGCTGATATTACCGTAGCGAATGGCCAAAAAGTTCCATCCTCTATTCTCTATACTGATGAGAAAGGAGGAAAGACGAATTACCTTCCGATCCGTGCTATTAGTGAGCTGCTTGGGGTGGAAATTAATTACGACTCTGCTACAAAGACTGTGCAGCTCGAAAAGCAAACAGCCACTGTAGATGCAGGGACACTTGGCCAGTGGAAGCGCTCTTTTGAGGTTAATATGGTGGGCTACTCGATGTCTGGATGCAGCACAACTCAGTATGCAGAATCACCGATGTGGCGTCCTACATGGTTGCCGGACGGATGGAAACTAACGGGATTTAGCGTTGAATCAAGTAGTAATGCACTTATCGATATTTTCTATCAACCTGATACGGATAAGGTGAATGACCGGCTCGACTTTGAATGCTTCGCACCTTCTAATCGAACTTGCAGCGATTTTCTTGGAACCGATGTGGATGCCCCCAGTATGCTGCAGAAAGCTACGGTCAACGGAGCAACAGCCGACTTCTTTAAAACAAACGATTACAACTTGTTGGTCTGGACAGATACAGAAGGGAATCTTTTCAAATTGCGTGGGGACCTGGATCAAGCGAGTTTGGAGAAAATCGCAAATAGCGTAAAAGAAGTCGGTAAAGACATGCTGCCTGAATATGACATGAAGTGGACCCCCGAGGGAAGCATCAAGACAAGTCGAACCAGTGTATCTGGATTTGTGAAAGAAACCTGGAAAGATGCGAATGATGTCAGCTTCGAGTGGCTTTATTCCAGAAGCGACCTGGCTTGTCCGATGAGAACCCCCGAATCTGTCACTGTCAATGGAACAAAAGCGGAATACTGGGAGGGCAATCCTGATGGAGGCTTTGATCTCAGTTGGCGCGATGAGCCATTTCATGTGTACACACAAGAGCAGAAGAATGTTCTCGTATGGACGGATTCCAAGGCTAACATTACATTCCGAATTATTGGAATGATGGATAAGGATGATATGATCAAAATGGCAGAAAGTGTAGTAGTCAAGTGAGATGTGAAAGTAGTTTTCCAAGAAGTAAGTGAGGAAACTTGCAAGAATTGAAGAAAGGGGCATCTATCATGAAGAAAAAAAGAAATACATCGTCCTTCTTTGCGGGCGTTATTACGGTTCTCTTGGCATTTGGTTGCCTGACGAGTGCAATGGCTGCGTCAGGGGAAGTAACATATAATTTCTCCAATGTTACCTTGAATGGAGAAAAAAAGATTTCCGCGGGTTCGGATATTACCGTTGCAAATGGAGAGAAAGCGCCATCTTCCATTCTCTATACTGATGTCGCCGGCGGTAAAACCAACTATCTGCCAATTCGAGCCATCAGCGAATTGCTGGGAATCAGTATTGACTATGATTCTGAAACGAGGACAGTGCTCCTGGATAGTCAGGTTGAGGGTGATTGGGTGGCAGATGGATACAACGGTTATGTAGTAGATCCCAACGGAGTAAAAACAGAGGTTCCGCATCTTTCAGGAAATTAAACCTTAATGAAAAAACGCAGCAAGTAAAAAAATAAGTATAGGCCTACTGAAGTATACGATGGCGTTTGGGCCCTTCCGGAGTTTTCGCCCATAAGAAGATACCTATAAGCGTAAAGCACCGCCTTCCATCCTGGCGGACGGCGGTGCTTTGCGCAAATGAAATTCAAATCAAGATAATGAATAATAGGACGATCTTTAATCGGAGAGAAAAGAAAGGAGGCTTCTATGAAACGTTTTTCTTGTTTTTGCCTTGCTCTGGCCCTGGTGGCTGCCTTGGGCATCTCCCCCGCCACAGCGGTGGCGTCTGAACTGGAAGAGGCGAATGTAAAGACTGCTGCAGAAGAGTACCTTTCTTCGCGGATGCGAAAAATCTACCTGTATGAAGATTCCGGCTTGTCGAACGAACCCCAGACGCTTCTTGAGGTTGCGCAGGCTCCGCATCTCGCGGCGGCCAATGGGCAGATCAATGAAGATGCAGCAGTTTTGTCTGTGGCATCTCAGCAGGCGCTGGCCTCTTTTGCCGAGGACAATGAGCCGGAGCTCATGGCCAGCATGGAGCGCCAGGAAGTTTCCCTCAACGACATGATGCGGGACCTCCAGTGCATGGAAGACATGACGGCATATAAGAGCCACGTTTATGAGACCCAGGGGTTTGCTTACTCCTACTTTGATGCCCAGTATCATTTTGGCGATGTGGTCGTTGACGGAGACTATGCGACCGCGGTTGTGTATGAGGAACTGAATTATCAATACGACGACTGCGACGAACCGTCGTATGAATTGGGCGAGTATAATCTTGTCCTGGTGAAGTTGGATGGAGACTGGGTCGTTGCTGATGTAGCTTCGGATGATGTGGCTTTCATGGGATACTATCAGACCGGCTACGATCTGTCCGCAGAAATTGCCGCTTATGATCGCGCCATGAGTGAGGCGCAAAGCTCTGCTGCTCAAGCGCCCGTGGCTCCCACTCTTGAGGAAATACCTGAGGAGAATCTCCTCACCGCGGCCGCCAACGACATTTATTACAATAAGCAATCTGCAGCAAACTATGCCCTAACGTATACTTCCTCGGATGATGATGGGTCTGCAACCCCATCCTTCAGAAATACGCGGTTCCACTGGTTTAATGCAGATTGCATGAACTTCTGCAGCCAAGCCGTCTGGGCGGGATTTGGAGGAAGCAATTCTTGGACAGATATTCCGGCAAAAAATGGAATGGACACTAGTGGCTCGGCAACTTGGTGGTGTACTAATACCACTGGAACCGGCTCGTGGGCGAGCTGCTCCTCCTTCCGCACTTACCTTAACAATGTCAGCTCTGATTCCACTGGCATTGTCTGTGCGAGAGATTCCATTTCTGGTTCAGCCAACACCCTGCCTTTCACTGCCTCGGAACTGGTCGGCGCGGTCCTTCACGTAGAGGGATATGTGAACAACGTCCCGAAGGAAAAGGCCCACGCGGTATTCGTTTCGAATGCATCCGGGAACACCAGAGATACTGTGATGGTATGTTCTTATAATAGGTGTCGGAAAAACGTCAAGCTCTCAAGCGTGTGCGCTGTTGGCGGGAGTACGAAAGCCGTCGAAATTATGATTCCTCAGTCCTTTAAGGGCGTCAAGCCGAGCCTGTTTGTGTGCGGTAGCGTGTTGAACGTTATCAATTCTCAAGGAGCGTCCAGAGGGCTCGCCGGCTACAGCAATGTTGCGGCCAACCTTAGTATGACCTTGCTGAAGCCCGATGGATCCACGGCAGATTCCTGGACTACATCAAATGCGACTGCCGTTACCGGAACCTACTCCAACTGGAATGTATCCGGGGAATGGATTCTAAAAGTAACTGCAACAACCAGTGGTGGTGCCACTAAAACATGGTATGGGACAATTCGGGTGGTTCTAAAATGAAAAAAACAGTAGCTTTTCTTCTAATGCTGATGCTGCTCTTTTCCTGCTCCGCCTGTGGGCAAGACGATCAGCGCAATGAGGGGTCAGGTGACTCGGTGACGGAGCAGCAACAGCCTCAAAATGATAACGTCCAGTCCGATGACAGCACAAACACCCCGGAAAAAATCGTGTTGGATGAAAAACCTGTCAGATGGGATGAATTCCCCATGCCAACAGCGGAGGCATTTGGGCTTGCTGGGGAAGACGCTATCATTTACAATGCGATTGCTCAAGTTTATAACCCTAAGGTATATGCTGACACATTCAGTCAGTCCCCAGAAGAAGTAACGGATCTCAGTCTCCCCGCTTTTGAAATCTATGAGAAGAGCGAAAGCGAAAATGGAGAAACGATTTACTATGGGATTTTTTATGAATGTGACTACTATAGCCTTGGTAGTGGCCTCGCGGATTTGAGTAACCCCGTTTATTCACTGGCCAAAGGAAAATCGCCAGCGAATCTCACAATCGATGCACAGGGTAATTTAGTTGATTTCGAGCAGACACCTGAAAGCAGCAATGACCCCTATGGAGATATAAGGCGGGTTTGCGGCCCCATGACAGAATTGGCTGATTTTCTGTGTGGAGAAACAGAGACCTACTCAAAAGAACCACATAAGGTCCCTGATTTGGATGCGGAGGCCATGGTCATTCAATATCTCAATTATTATTTCTGCTAATGTTAGTCTGCGAGTAGCCCTCTTTCCCTAGATCAACTCAGGGGAAGAGGGCTGCATCCATATCTTCTCCCCAGTATAATGCGTGTGGGTGTGGGGATGCCATAGAGCATCCCCACACCCACATGCTTTATACTGTTAGGTACCCAAAAAGAATATGCTTACCAATAAGAGAAAGAGAAAGTGCCGTATCCAGGCGTGCTATAGGTACTAGCTCGTGCGCTCACAGTAGAAGCTTCGCCGGGAACAGCCAAGATTCCGACTTCAAAACCAACGGTTTTATTGGTGAAAACGCCAACAGACGCCCCGGTTTTTTCATTCTTGAAACCGATGTTGCAGGTTTCGCTGATTTCAAGTTCGTCAACATGGACGGTGAACTCGTTTTCGTAATTAGGGGCTAATGCAAACGAAGGAGACAACTCGGTGGCGGAAGGTGCGTACAGTGGAACCCGATTTCTGCCAGACCCCTCGCTTTCTCTTGTAACTGCCTCCATGGACGGCTCTTCAACGGGAAGATCCCAATCGGCAGGAAACAGCTCAGAAAAGTGAGGTACACTGTGGACGGTGCCGTCGGGCTCGGTGACGATTGCCTCATAGCCGTCGGCGATCCAAGTTTCGTTGAAAATAATCACATTGCGTGCCTCGAGGATTTCGGCCTTCATTGCGGGGGAGGCGGTCTCGATGTCCAAATACGCGATTTTTTCTGCGGCAGCAACCTTCGCAGCATGGACGCTCTCTGCATTGAGACTCTGAGAAGTATCAACTGCCATTGCGGAAGCACTCGCGCAGAACACGGTAGCGATAGCGAGCAAAAGCGATGCCATCTTCTTCATTTTCATTTGTGGGGCCTCCTTTTCATGTTTTTATTTGTCGGATAAGTTGATATAATCACCTACTGACTCAGTTGGAGGCATTAGGTGAACTTTTATAAGTTCTGCATTGGAAACACCTCTTTCCATTCTGAACTGATTTTGGGTAATTTGGCCTTCTATTAAATCAGACAACAAAACTGGATAATCGCAACAAAATAAAAATGCCAATCGCAAATCGATAAATGTATCGATTCACGACTGGCATGAAATCAGAGAGATGACTTCTAATTTACCAAAGTCTCTTCTACTTTTTCATTTCTTGTTCAATCAGAGTAAAGGCTTCTTTTCGTGCTCTTGTCAATGCCATGCGGACACTGTCAGGTTTAATCCTGAGTTCGTGTGCAATCTCTGCTGAACTTTTCTCTAAAATATATTTAGCCCTTAAAATGTATTGATTACGAGGAGCAAGGAGAGGCCATATACGAATTAGATAGGATAATTCCTCTTCATGCAGTATTTTAGACTCTACTTTTGAGAAATTATCAATCGAATCGTCAATAAAGTCGGCATCAATGAAGTCTATTGCAGAATGTGAGTCTTGATATCGTAAAATGATGTATGCATTATTCTTACATGAAGAAATGATATAGCTGACCAGGCGATCTCGGTTGAGTGTTTTCAATAAGGAAATCTTACCCATCAACTTCTCCAATGTGTTCTGCATTATATCATCTACAAGCCAGGAGTCGTTGGTATATTTTCGGATAGTGCTAAACATTAGTTTTTCATATTGGCAATAGAGTGATGTCATGTATTCACGGTCACTCTCATCTTCTATTGCTAGAATATATACAGGAATCATGTGTTATCTCTATTATTACTGTTACTGAACATCATGCTCATTTTCATGTCATTTACGATTTCATGAATGATGGATTGGCGATTAGGTGACAGAGCTATGAAATCATTAAGAAAGCTTCCGATAGATGTTGTGGAGTTTATGGTTTTTTCAAAAGTATCTGGATTCAAATTATACGAAACACGACCGAGCAGGTAATCAATTGTAACGTTGAAATAATCTGCCAACATAATGAGCTTTTCAACGTCTGGCAGATATCTATCGTTTTCATAATTAGAAATCGTGCCAATGGTAACATAGATTACCTCTGACAGTTCTTTCTGAGTCATATTTCTATCCTTACGTAACTCCTCGAGAATATTACCAAAGGTGGCCAAATATACTCCCCCTATAATTTTTTAATATTATAGGATTTTTCTCAATAAAAAGAAGAAATTAACAGAATTACAATACTAAATTGTTGAAAACGAAACAGAAATATAGTAATACTATAATGGTGTTTTGGAGAATAAAAAATATTCTTGTTGAAAGCAAATTTGGCCTGTTGCAAATAACGTTTTTGATTGTCTTTTTTAAAAAAGCAATCAGGAGTGGGGGATAATGATAAATTTTATCTTGGGAACTATCGAGGACGAAAGTGATAAAAACTATATATTATGGCTATATAATGAATTTGAAAAACTAATGTATTCAACAGCATTGAAATATACAACTGTTCCACAAATTGCAGAGGACATTGTTCAGGATAGCATCGTGAACTTGATAAAAAAAGTGGATACAATTCGCACAATGAAAAGATGCGTTCTGGCATCTTACATTACTTCCACAGTACGAAATACATCCATTAATCGTCTTAAAGCAATAGAATACGAAAGAGAGCATGTCTTGGAAGATTCAGATGATGAATTAGACTCTGTACCAACAGAAGTTTCACTAGAAAATCTTGTGCAGTTATCAGATGATATAAATTTATCGTTAATTTGGAGCAAGTTGTCCAAAGAAGATCAATTCCTTCTAGAAGGAAAATATATTTTAGGCTATAATAATAAGGAACTTGCACAGATGTTTCTTTGTCAGCCTGGAAGCATACGAATGAAACTAACCAGAGCCAGGCGAAATGCTTTTGCATTATTAAAAGAGCAAGAAGGGAAGAAAAAATATGACAAAGCGTGAAAAACTATTGGAGCAATATGAAGATGCTTTGTTTTCCCTTTTAATGGATGAGTTTGCAGAAAATGAAGGAAAAAAAGCAATAGAAGAAAATGAGCGCCTGAAATCGGATCCGAACTTTGTGGTTCCAAATGAATTGCATCAGCGCAGTAAAAGGACAATATCGCTTTATTTTGCAAAGAGAAACATTAGGAATACAGGACGTGTTTTTGCCGGAGTGATCAGAAAGGCTGCAATGGTCGCATTAATTGGAACTTTGCTTTTCACATCGGCGTTCGCGCTATCCACTGATTTTCGGATAAAAACCTTGAATTGGATAATTGAGGTGTTTGACGACAGGACCGAATTTTCTTTTGTTGAGCAAGGCGTCATAGATGGTGTAGAAGGTGACGGACAAAAAGTTGCGGTAGAATGGATACCAGAGGGATTTTACCAATGCAATCAAAGTGTAAATAAATTTGCGATTAGGTTGGATTATTGTTCAGATAATGGCCAAGAGTTTTCGATTGCTGTGTTTGATGGTACAAATATGAAACTTGGAGTTGACACTGAAGATGCAGAAGTCGAGTATGTAGATATTCAGGGCGAAGAGGCCATTATGGTTTCAAAGAATGGAATTATCCAGATTTCTTGGGCAAGCCAAGAATTAAATTCCTATATCAGTGTTAATGGATCTGAATCGATGAAAGACGATTTGATGGAGGTTGCTCAGAGCGTAAAAATTTTCAAATAAAAATTGGTTGCGTTTTTACGATTCAATTGTCTCCTTATATGTGAGCTAAGCTCAAATAATTTATGGAGGGGACAACAAATGAAATCGAAGAAAAATGTAGGACGCTTACTATCCATTGCACTACTCCTGATTTTTGCCTTGTCAACTTTTGGAGTGGAGGCCGCTGCAAAGGAAACAGAAGTTACGCCAAGGTATACCGGTGTGTCGACACTGGCGGCATCACTGGATATTAGCAAGAGTGGTTGTGCAAGCTGTTATGGCTATGCAAAAGTACTTACCGATTATACTGCTGATTTAAAGGTTGAGCTCCAACAAGATGGTAATACAATAAAAACCTGGACTGCATCAGGAACCAAAGACATCGAGGTTGTAAAGGATTATTGGGTTGCTCCTGGGCATGATTATCAGGTTATAGTCTCTGCCACTGTAAAAAATTCCAGTGGTAAGATTGTGGATACCCCGTCCATTACCTCGCAGATGGTAGAATATTGATTATTAATATTTTATCTAGCTTAATATTATTAACCGACCAACAATCCAAACGCTTTTGCTAATCCTTACGGATATTGGACGAATACAATGACCTGAAAAAATAAACTCGTCTCTCACGCTTTATGTGGGAGGCGAGTTTATTTTTTAATGAATCAATGTAGTCTGGTACCTTACATACTTGCCTATTGGACGATGAAAGTTTGTATACAAAACAATGGCATTTTGATTTGAAAATACTTCCAAATCAAAGTAATGGACTGCGTATAACGCAGCTTGGATCCACGGACAAAGTCAGCGTGTTTCCAATCTACCTGGCATTGAGATGACCAGGCATCCTTGAGGGATGCCATTTTCTCGATGCTAGGTTTTTTGCTGTTCCCTCAAAAGGGGAGACAGCAATGGATGTAAGATGGTGGGAACCATATATAGCCAAATACCCATGATCTGCTTCGAATTTTGATTTCACATTACAAAATTCTAAGGAGATTAGAAAGATGGCAAATAGATATGTCAGGAAATCGGTTTAGAGCTGAACCGCAAGAAAACCGTGGTCGTTCCTTTGGAAGATTTCTACCGTTGGTTGAAAACGAAATTCATTCTGACTCCAACTGGAAAGGTTGTTCTGAAAATGAACAAGGAGTCCACCAAGATCATTCGGAGAAAGCTCCGCAGCTTTAAGGGAAAATATGAAAACGGCGACATGACCTTGAAGGACATTCGCAGCTCCCTTGACAGCTATCATGGTCACATGAAGCGGGGCAACAGCTACAAGGTGTGTCAAAGCACCGATCACTATTTCAAATCACTGTTTGGGTTCTACCCGGACAAGAAAGGTTGGAACGCTCATGTATAAGATCATGAAAGAAAACACAGCTCTGGCGGTTGTCACGACTCCGGTATGGGTCAAAATGCAGGACAACGGTTCCTTTGCTCTTTGCGAGGAAGCGGAAGCTCAGGGTGTGGTCGTTGACGGCACTGTGTACCATGTTTTCGGCAGACCGGAGATCGAGGGTCATGAAACCGTCATTCTCGGTGAGATTACCGAAACGGCCTATCAGAGAGAACAGGCCGCAGAGCAGGAAGCCAAGCAGCTCCAAATGGACACGGCTCTTGCCGAGCTGTCCATTCTGATCGCCAGCGCAATTCCGGCGGCTGAGTAAAACAGGAGGTAAGAGAAATGTTCAACAAGGATAGTGGTCTGGTAAAGGCGTGGGTGAACCTGATTAAACAGGGTGCCTATACCATCGAACAGGTTCCTAACCTGAGCAATCTCCGTGAGGTGGTTGCTTACGTTCTGGAAGGAGGTGAATGACGATGAAGTTTACCAAGGATAGCGGTCTGGTCAAGACTTGGGTCAGTCTGGTGCTGTGCGGCGTATTCACGCTCGATCAGGTTCCCAACCTGTTCAACCTGAAAACCGTGGTCAGCGAGATCATCAATTCCGTGGTGTAAGCAGGAGGTCGGACATGAGCGAAGCAATCATTGTAGCCCTTATCACGGGTGGGCTTAGTCTTCTCGGTATAATCTATTCTTCCAATAAGACGGCTCAGGCTATGGACTCCAAGCTGGACAAGCAGCAAGCCGTCATGGAAACGAAGATGGACGAGCTTACCCGTGAGGTAAGGGAACACAACAATTTTGCCAAGCGTATGCCCGTGGTCGAGGAACAGATCAAGGTCATCAATCACAGAATTGAGGACTTGGAGGAATACCACAAAGGGGCGTAAAGCAAAAATTCAGTGAGTTTAGTGAATGATTTGGGCTTTTTCCTACAAAGTCCTCTTATAGAACGCTCTCTATAAGGGAGTTTATACGAAAATGGCTCGATTATTCACTAAACTCACTAAAACGAAAGGAGAAGTCTCATGGAGATTATCAGAAAGCGTATCGCAAATCTGCTGTCGGTCAAGAGTCTGGTGACGATTGTGCTGACCATCGTCTTTGCGTACATGGCTGTGACCGGCAAGATCAGTCAGGATTTCATGACTATCTATGCCGTCATCATTGCGTTCTATTTCGGAACGCAGTCTCAGAAGACGCAGGACATTTTGGATAACAACGAGAGTAAGGAGGGTTGAGCCATGATGAAGTCGAGTGAGCTGGTCGCCAAGGTTACGGACATTGCCAAGCACTACAAGACTCTGTATGTTATGGGGTGCTTTGGTGCGCCGATGACTGCGGCGAATAAGACCCGCTACACGCAAAATCATTCCTACAACAAGGCGGCAGCTCGGACGGCTATGATTATGGCGGCTTCCGATGACACCTTTGGTTTTGACTGTGTGAACCTTATCAAAGGTGTCCTGTGGGGTTGGACTGGCGACAAGAGCAAAGCCTACGGTGGTGCCAAGTATGCCGTGAACGGCGTACCTGACATTGGTGCTGACACCATGATTACCAAGTGCAAGGACGCTTCGTATTCCGGGTGGGACAAGGTTGACCCCGGTGAGGTGGTTTGGACTGACGGGCATATCGGAGTCTACATCGGCAACGGTTTGGCTGTGGAGTGTACCCCTCGTTGGAAAAACTGCGTCCAGATCACCGCTGTCGGCAATATCGGCAGCAAAGCGGGGTACAACACCCGCACTTGGAAGAAGCATGGTCATCTGCCCTATGTGACCTACGACACCACTGTGACCGCTCCTGTTCAGCCTGAGACTGTCAAGCCGGAACCAGTGACTTCGGTCAAGGCAACCGGTATTGCCAAGTCCTTCAACAAATCTGTCGCCGGGAAGTACACCGTTACGGCTACCTCCCTGAATGTTCGTGACGCTGCCGGTGTTGGGAACAAGGTTCTGGTCGCAATCCCGAAGGGGACTGTGGTTCAAAATTACGGCTACTACACCGTGGTCGATGGGGTGAAGTGGCTGTATGTTCAGTTCACCTACAAGCGTGTCACCTACACCGGTTTCTGTTCTTCGGCCTATCTGAAAAAGTGAGGTTGGTATCTGTGAGCGGCAAGAGGACGGCTGACAAGCCGAAAATGAGAAAGCGTACCAAGTTTACCATTTTGGCGGTGTTCAATCTGACTTGGTACACCGTGGTCGTGTTGATCGCAAATTTCTTTGACCACACGGTTTCCCCGGAGTTAACGGTGGGGTGGTTTGCCGCTTGGACTGCCGAGCTTGCCTTGCTCTATGGTATCAAGGTGAAAGAGAAACCTTCCGATGAAAGTCAGGGGTGATTGTGTGCAAGTGCTGAGAGAAGTGACGCTGGATAAGCTCATTAACCTGTATGAAGGTATCGTTGTCCATGACCGCAAGCAGCTCATTGAGTGGAAAGACCATTGCGGTATTCCTCTCTATGAGATGAAACAGCGGACATTGGCTCAGGATAAGATGATCTTGGGTGCGTTGAAGTGCGCCAAGGCCAACGGCTATTCAGGCGAAGAATAAAGAAGGACACTCCCTACCGTTATGGTAAGGAGTGTCTTCTTGTTTGAACGAATACCGTTCCCCATACAATGAAGGGTTCGGATATGCGCTCAATGGTACGCCCTGAGGGATTCGAACCCCCGGCCTTCTGGTCCGTAGCCAGACGCTCTATCCAGCTGAGCTAAGGGCGCATGTCCTGTCAGACAGCTTTATTATAATAGCACACTTATTTTTGAAATGCAAGTGTTTTTTCAAAAAAACTTTATTTATTTTGGGAAAGAGAGGTAGGTGGAATTGCCAGAGCGTTTTGAACGGTCAGATCCGTGGAGATTTGTGAAACCTGCCCATATTTTCCGGGGTTCCCGCATAGACATCTGTTTGTAATATGGGAAAAGGAGAATGATCTATGAGCGAAGAAAAGACCAAGAAGGAGCCTCAGCTGAAGCCATTCGTATTTGTCCATCCAACCACGACGAAGGGAAAAATCACGGCGGTGCTGTTCCTGATCGTGATTTTGTGCAGCATCGTGCCCATCATCAGCATGGTCAACAAGCCCGTCCTGGTTCTGGGAATGCCGCTGATCATGCTGTGGTCCATCGGGATCGTTCTGGCCGTTGTGATCGTTCTGCGCCTTGCGCTGCACTGGGGGGTAAAGTAAATGGAAAATTGGATTCTGCCGTTTGCGATCACTGTGATCTATACCGCATTTACCATCTACATCGGCATCCTGCCCGGCAGGAAAATGGACATGACCCAGCACAAGAACTGGGGCGTGGCCGGCGGAAGCATGGGACCGCTGATGCTCTTTTTCATGCTGGGCGGCTCCCAGATCAGCGCCTATACCTTCATGGGCGCGCCCGGCACCGCCTGGTCCAACGGTGTAGGCATCCTGTATGTCAGCGTGTATCTGGCGCTGATGCAGCTCATCGGCTACCTCATCAATCCCCGGATCATCCGGCTGGCCAAGCGGAGCAACATCCTCACTCAGTCCGAGGCCTTCGGCGTCCGCTATGAGAGCAAGTTCGTCCGGGCCTTTGCCACCTTCGCCGGATCGCTGACCATGGTGTGCTATGCCGTGGTGCAGGTGGTGGGCTGCGGCTACATCGTCAACGTGATGAGCGGCGGACACATCCCCATGTGGCTGGCAGAGGTCATCATCCTGATCTGCGTGTTCAGCTATGTTTACTCCAGCGGTCTGGCCTCTGTGGGCTGGGTATCCATTCTCCAGGGCGTTTTGATGTTTGTCATCGCCATCGTCGCCGCCTGCTTCCTGTGCTACAAGTTCACCGGGGACTGGACCTGGTTTGCCACCTTTGAGAAGATCGCCGAGGTCTCTCCCCAGCATCTGACTCTGCCCGGCGCCAACGGCGG
>ENA-ORMO01001542-ORMO01001542.1-human-gut-metagenome-genome-assembly--contig:-NODE-1542-length-23811-cov-7.717461_pt1 | contig 23811 bp, 45 predicted proteins | sample MGYA00242106_ERZ509001 | MGnify/ENA primary metagenome ERZ509001 (study PRJEB26280, sample SAMEA2338736) | human gut metagenome | biome: human gut; feature: human-associated habitat; material: faeces...
ATGCATCACCTTTAGGACCCTTATCACCTTTATCTCCTTTTGGACCTTGAGGACCTGTTAAATCTTCAAGTTGCTCAGGAGTAAAGTCTGCATAGGTGAATGGATCTCCTTTAGGACCCTAGGGGCCAATATCACCCTTATCACCTTTAGGACCCTGCAAGGCCGCAAGCTATTCTGGTGTAAAGTCATCATAAGTAAATGGATCTCCCTTATCTCCTTTGGGGCCAGGAGGTCCTTGTCTAGGCACATTAGCAGTACCACTCAATACTTCTCCTGTTTTAAGAGTTCCATTTATAGTAAGTCCAGGTGTGATTGTTGCCTCTAATGTTTTACCATTTAAAGTAGACATCACACAGTCACCTCACTTCTGATATAAAACCCAGATGGCTCTATAACAGTAAAAATCTCGCCAGCTGCTGTATTTACTTGTACGTCATAATAATATTTACCTACTTCTTGTTCAGCTGTATCTTCTGGTTCAATATAGAACATTTCTCCAACATTTACAGTCTTGGTAAATATATAATCAGTTGCTTCTATATCTGTTTTTACAGATAAAGTAATTGTATCTCCTCTGAATGGCTCATAAGCTGTGCCATCATCAAAAGTCACATCAACTTGGAGATAAGCGGTATCTCCTTTAGTTAAATAAATATTTCCATCTTCAATTCTAAGCATAATCTCACTCCTTATAGCCAATAACATTACTGCGGCAGTTAGGGTGTATGGGTGGATAATTCACGCCTACCTGGGCATCCGCAAAAGAAAATATCTTTCTATTCAAATGCCCGCACTCGTCACAAGTTCTATTATCTGTAGCTGTAATAAATTGATATTGAGTGTAACCCGCATCAAGATAACCTCTCATTGCGGCCTGATTCTAAATATAATTTAATTCTGTTCTAGCTATTCTATCAGCACTAGATTGAGCCACGCCAAATCTCTCCCGCAATCTTTTATTTAATTGTTTATGGGATTTACCTTGGACAACACATTCAATTACGCCATCTTGTAGCTCTTGCTGGAGTTGTGTCTTCTGTAGCCAAATTCTATCTGAATAACTCTTACCATCATTGCACCATATTCTTTTAATTGCTTCTTCTGCTATATTTCTATTAATCAAAGCCCATTGATTATTGCCAGTAATCAATTCTCCGGTCTAAAGAAATAAGTCGATCATTCCACTATCAAGAATATTAATTTCTTCTAAACCTAATTGGCTTAATTGTTGATTGATTGAGGCATTAAGCCTAAATAACCTATCATACTGCATCAGTTGAGCATAGTTTAACTCCCCGTCCGCGGTTAAATCCAAATATAAGGCCAAACACTCAGCAATTACATTTTTTGCACATCTGGTATAAATTTTTCCTAGCTGTTTCTCAATAAAATTTGTTGAATTGGTTAGAAGGTTTTTCTATTGTTTTATTTGTTCTTTCTGCCAATAATTCATTCTGTTTCCTCAGTCTCAGATGTAGAATTACTAGAGAAGCTATATAGCTCTATGTTTCTTAATTTACTCTCTTCAACCATTTCTAACTCTTTATCAATATCAGAAACAAAAGGAAGCAGACTTAAGAGGGTACGATCACTTACTGTGCCCTTTAATGTATTTACTAGATTTGCGGTTTCAGCTAGGTCAACGGGCAAGTTTCTTGTAAATGTAACCTCTACATCTCTCCACATTTGCTCTCCACTTGTCAAATTAAGAATCTCGCAAATCAGCTCTAATCTCTTTTGAAGAGCTTTAGTCATATTTGCGGCAATGGCACCCGCAGTATTCTCAAATCCAAGTAATTTATACTTCATAGCCACGCCACTAGAAGTACCAAATGCTTCATCTGTAAAATCAGGGCTATTACTAATCTTATGGATTTGTTCATCAATATTAGTAAGCATATTCTCGATTTGAGTATCACTAATATTTTTATTTAAGAAGCTAGCATCTGGATCTACCCCCTGGGCCGCATATGGTAATACAATTACTCTCTTTTCTTTCATTTCAGCTACATCATCTGCGGTGGCCGTTACATTCTTTAATACTAGATATGCGTCACAGAAAGCCTCGAAATCATCAACTTCACTAGATAAAAGAGTATTATAAGCATCTTGCAAACCCATAATCTTATCAAAAATACTCTTCTCTTCTGGATTAAGAGAAAAAACAGTAACTGGCACTTGATGATAAAAATGCTGCTCTTCTCCTATAAATCGCAGAGTAGTAAAACCAGTATTCATAGTATAATGCTCAATTCTATCAGTGTAGTAGATATCTACATTGTAACCATTAGAGACATCAAACTAATCTATAGGGTAGAAGCGAATGACGCATAAGAGATTTTGATTCAAGGTATTATCATACACCGGGATACACTATCTAGTATCCAAAACCTTGAATCTTTGCTTTCCATCCTCGTCAATATAGTTGATTTCAAACGATCTACCATAAATTAATGCTTGTTTAAGAAGCTCACTATCCTCAGTCCGCACGTCATTATAGCTCAATATATCTACAATAGCTGAAATATCATTAGGAGATGTATAAGTAATATCCTGCCCCGTCAAATACCCCTAATAATTTCCAACAATAGTGTAGCAATAGTTAGTTACTATTCTATTACATGGCTTTGTTGGGTCATTTACCATCTTTCTTAAAATAGCCTAATTGCCTTCATAATAATTAAAATATTTTTCTAATCTAGGAGATTCATATTGCACAAACTTCTAGATAAATGTGATAATCTTCTCAAAAGTGAGACTATCAGTTAAAAAAATCATGTTTTTTCACCTCTTATAAGCCTAAAAGTTTCTTATCAAAACTTCCAAGTCTATTGTTTACATATATATCAGAATAAGCATAACCTAAAGCATCAATAGCATGAGAATACTCGTGAGTTGTATTTTCTGTATATTTGCTGGTTTTCTTATCCTTAATATAACTAAAGTTTTTCATTTCTCTTATTAAATTCTAACAAGAGGAATGGATAATGATTTCATGGTTCTATAAGAAAGTTAGGCGGGAAGCCACGCTATTAGGCCCTTTAAGACATGGTAAAGTATTGAATCCTTTCCGTCTAAAGAAATCTATAGATCTAGGCTCCGCACTATCCATATAACACTTAGCCTTTTTGCCAATTAACTTTTCCATGTGGACGGCCACTTCATCGAGTTGACAACCCCTCTAATAGAACTCTCCAATCACATAAATTCCATTATTTGCTCTATCATACAAACTAGAAATTATAGTGGTTGGATCAACATACCCTAAGTCTGAGCCACATCTTAATTCAAAATTATTTTTCAGTAACTCATTAATATCAAAACTTTCCTCTCTCCAATTCTTGAATACTAATCCCTCTTCCTCAATACCCCATTCTCCTAAACCATAAATCCGCCACTTAGCTGGATTTCTATTCTTTAAACTTCTAACATTTTCCTTATAAACATCACTTAAAAAGGGATTATCTTCAAAAGTTGAATGGATAAATATACTATCCTCTGGAGGATTAACAACAGAGAAGGTATATAGCCAACTATCTTGACTAACTGGGTTCCAAGCCAAAATAATTTGCTGGTTTGGCTTTTTACCTCTCATACGCAAGTTTAACTGCTCTACAAAGTCTTGCTCTACATCAAATGCTTCTTCCACAAATATACAGCTAATATCAGCAAGAGAAAGAAGTTTACCTTCTCTATCCAATCCAATAAAAATCATCTGACTGCCGTTTGGGTAGACTATAGTCATATTAGTCTAGTTTATTTTGACTAGATCATAGATCTTCCAATCTATTAGCTATTGTTTAATTGCGGCAAAGGTTGATTCTCTAAGACTCTCGGCAGTTTTACGGCAAATAAGAATGCGGATGCCTGGGTCTGTGAGGGCTCTTATGATAAGTTTCTGCTGTATAAAAATACTCTTACCAGAACCAGCTCCTCCCATATAAAATTCCCATCTATGAGAGTAATCAAATAGATATGGAAAGAATTTAGGTACAAATAATTCGGGAGATAGATTTAATTCAATCTTCTCTATAAAACGTCCAACCTTTAGTTTTTTTACCCTGCTGGATTGCATACCCTATAGAACTTTTAGGCACGCCAGTAATCTGTTCTCCCTCTCTTTGTGACCTAAATGTATATTCAGTTCCAGTAGGACTAATTCCATGTATTAATCCATATTTCTTGACAACAGTATCTCTTAATTTATCTACAACTTCTGTTCTACCTAGGTCCTATTTAGCCACCCACCGCAAATTCCGCACATCATTATTACTTTTGTCATTATCTATATGTTCAACAATAGGAAGATGGTCTAGATTAGGCAAAAAAGCTTCCGCAACTAATCTTGAGACTATAAAACTCTCTTGCTATCCATTCTATTGCAGTCTTACACTATTATTTGCGGTTGATAGGTACTTCTTCTCTACATAGCTATATATTCTTCCCCTATTGCTAACCTTATAGGGCCAGTTAGGAATATCTCGCCAATCTTCTTCAGTTTTACTTCTATTAACCGCTTCTACATAAGTTGCCATAATCCATAATTCCTCTCGTTCCATTTTAATCCTCCTTTTCTATATTAACACTAATTACAGTTGTATTATCTGTATCTGTCTTAATATTTTTAGTTTGAAGTCCCATTTGTTTCTATAACAAATCTAAAGCCTTTAATTGGATTTGCGGGGTGTAATATTCATCGTTCTTTTCAGCAAACCCCATCTCCGCCAATTTGATAGCTACTTTTTCTGCATTGAGGCAGAGACTATCAAAGACTTGCTTTTGGATCTTTACTACCAAATCATGCACTTTAGGGTTTTTTAGTAATCTGCTAGCAGAAGTCCCCGCATATTGGCGTCTCTCTTCTGGTAAATCATAAGCCTGCATATAAGCCTCTGTAGCAGAATATCCTCCCGCATATAATTCAACAAATTTAAGTTGTTTCTGATTCAGGTTCTGTGGTCCCGTTTTCTCCATATAATCTCACCTCAATCTCTTCTATTCTCTTATCAATAGCAGAAAGTTTGTCAATCAAGGCTCCGTGTACTTGACTATCCATTAAATAAGTCATGTTTTGCGGAAAGACCATCCAACCATGTAATGGATGGTATACCATATTGAGTCCTTTCTCCTAAAGAGTTTCTGTTAAAATCTGCGGTACCATTTTATTAATATCGTCCATAGCTATTACCTCCTGTCATATATATATAAAAAACCAATTAGTATCTTTATATCTAATTGTCCAAAAAATTTTTTAATTCTTGGTATGTTAGATTCTTAGCCTAACTATTCTGTTTATACTTTCTATAATTATCAAGAGAAGGGATTTGTAGGTTTAATATAGGTAATAGCCTATTAATTGCGGCCGCCTCCTCAAACCCTAGTTTATCGTCATCTTCATCTACATATTCTAATACATCAAATTCGATTTGATACCCTTCCTACCTCAGCTTCCGCAAATACTAATATTTCTTGCTCTTGGTATCATAATCTATATTATACATATGGCTTGCTATTCTATGTAGCATATTTTTACTTTTACCAATATAGACAATCTTGCCGCAAACTTTTATCTCATATAATCCACTTTTATTATACTTTATTTTTTGGCCAGCGTCAATAATTTGCTATTTATTTTCATTTACTCTAGCCTCTATAAATTTATTCTCCATGCTAATCTCTCCTTATTTTGAGCATAAAAATACCCTAAAGTTATTGAGAAACTTTAGGGTTAATACCTTTTCAATCTATGGAGAAACATCCAAAACTTGATACTTATCGTATAATAATATATATACGGATCAAGTTTTGGATGTTTCATTTAAAATTGGTCTGTAGCCTCATCAATGCTAAAAAGCTACTCTATAAATTTTTCTAATTTTTTCAGATTTGTTGGAACGTGTAAATAAATCTTGTCACCCTCGTTCCGTACAAACCAATCGTCTCCTTCTTCCAACTAACTTTTCTCTAGCATCTCTTTCCATTTCAGATCTAAAGTGTATCTACCATAAACATTATCCTTCATCCTTATTCTCCTCCAAATAAAGTTTAGTCACATTTACTAACTCTTCCAATAACTCTCCATGCCAGGCTCCAAAAGTAAATGAGTAACATTTATAAAACTTACAACCAAATTTGCTCCAAACTGCGGAAAACCAAGATTTCCCCAATTCCTTCTTATCCATACTCTAAACTTTCTAATTACTCCAAAACTCTCTATTAAACTCTTTATATCTTTCTAAATCCTAATCTTGGTCATCTAATTCTGTTCTAATAACCTATCCATCAATAGAAGAAGAACTCCACCAAGTAAACTTATTTTTATCTTTAATAAGAGTATCTTCTCTTATTAATTTATAAGTCCATCTCTTTAAAGTTGATTCACTTACTTCAATACCATAAACCTCTTTTAACCATTGGCTTCTTTCACTCCATGGTCTACAATCAAAATCATCTTCTTCTAATAAACAATAGACAAAGATAGCAAAGTTAAAAGAGTCTACTCGGCTATCAATCCCCAGTAACCCACAAAGGTAAGGAATTTTTTCTTCTGCGGATTGCGGAACCCAGGTGATTGCGGTTTGGCCTCTCTTAGGAAACGAGTAACCATTCTTATCAAAGCCCATATTGTCAAGTTTATTCCCTATATCTCTCTTTAAATGGCTACTATTAGGGTTTACCGCAATTAAAACGGCTAAATCTTTATTTTGGTAAGTCTATTTTTCTACATAAATCAAGCCTCTTTCTCCCTCTCCGTAATATATTCTAAGCAAATCTACCATACAAGTTGACTTACTTTTCCATTAGTTTCTTTTTTAGCTAGTTTTTCTAATTTCTACTTTTCTTCTTTTGTTACTCTAAAAGTAACAGTAAAATTTCTAGGATTTTCTTTTACGTTCATTGTCATTACTCCTTCTGTCGCGTAAGTGTACTTTTTAATTTAAAAAAGTAGTAGGGCAAGATGCTTGGCTTGCCCTACAATTTAGAGATAATAGGAGTAAATAATTAAGGCTAAGTAACTTGACTAGTGCTTTTACCTTTGCACTATATATAAAATTTTAAATCAAATATTTTATCCATTTGACCCAAAAATTTTTAAAAAATTTTTAGATTGGGAGAGGCACCATACCTCTCCCGCTCAATGAGTCGCTATTGCAAAATACAATATATAGGAGAAAAAGGAGGCAAGGGAGGTCGTCGCGCAACTATCATCAGGAGTAGATGATTTATCTGTTGGCTCTTCCCTCACCTTCTATAAATATTATAGCAAAAAAAATTTTTTAGGTCAAGGAAGAAAGGTAATACCTCTCCTCCCCGACCCAGAGGAAATATAGCTATGGCATTATATATGCAATTTTATTTAATTACTTGAATTAGAATTGCCCTGGTCATCTTTCCTAGAGAAGTAATAGGTAACAATTACCAAGAATGCTGTCATAAAGTCTGCGGCGACGATGACCCCTGTGACTGCTAAGATAGCAAACACAACTGTAAAGATCAAGGTTACTAGAGACTTTACGTTAAGCAAGGCCGCAATTTTATTAAGAATCTTTTCCATTCTCATTCCCTTTACTCTTGTTTTCTAAATCGTGTATTCTCATCTCATGACTTTGAGTGATCTTACTTAATTCCTCTATATTATTTGTAATCTTTTTTAATCTATTTTCATCAAAATTTACTTCCATTCTTAAAGCCTTCATTTCAGTGCAGAAATTTAAAATTGGCTTACCTACAGTTAAAAACAACCCTACTATTGCTATTAAAACTGTAATTACTGTCCATTCCATAAAAACTCCTCCTTTCCGATTAATCCTCCTATTATAATAAAAAATAGAATAGGAGGATTAATCAGTCTAGATCATTTGAACGCAAAGTTATAACCTATGTTTCTATTAATGCTACCAACCGCAGACGCAGACAAGATATTACCTTGCCTATTTACATAGTAAATAAGTCCATTTACCCTAGTTCTTGTAAGGAATCCTCTATTAATAGTTCCCGCACCATTTAATCTTCTTCTATCAGAAGCGGTCTCAAAGTGTGGATATTTAGTACCATCATTCAAGCCGAGAGAAGAGTCTCCTAATTCATCAACAGACAATGGGAATACTCTCCAAGTAGTCTGAATATCATTATTAGGCTTAGAAACAGTTTGAATGTGATTTCTAAGGGTTTGCGGGAGCCCAGCTTCAAAGGTTTCACAAAGCGTGGCTATATCATCAAACGAATCAATATCACTAGAGTTAGATACATATCTGACCTCAAATGTCAATGTACCAGCTCCATCTATATCAGAACCAATACAGAGAATATTTGCAGGAATTGTAGGGGCAAAGTTACCAGAGTTAAATCTTTTAGTCTTACCAACTAGCGCCGCCCTCTCTTCCGCAGTCATATCTGCTATTACTGCACTTAATTCATCAAGCCAAGTAATATCAACGTTTGAAGTTTCAGTGCCCCAGTCCCATCCAGCTTTCGCAACCACATTAATGGTAATCTCAGAAGAAGCTAAATAATTATCTCCCTCAGCCACATAAATAACGACTGTAGATGTTTCTTCTATTGCTGTATCAAGACTGAGAGTTACAGTATTATTACTCTGATCGATAGCAGCATTTACATTACCAGAAGAGGGAGTTGCTACTATATCACCATCAGAATTTGTGGTAATATTGATAATAGCACTTAAGACCTCGGTAGTAAAGTTTACTGTATAGGTATCCGCAGAAATAGTAGCTGCGGCCTTATTAACAGTTAGAACAAAAGTCAATCTGCCTGTTGTTCCATCTGCCCACTGGTTTACATCAGTATCTGACAAATAGACATATACATTTTTAGTACCAGCATTAGTAAGAGAGTTGGTACCAACACTCATATACTGGTCATTAAAGTTATTGAAGATAATAGACTTTGCTGTACCATCGTATGTGAATGTATCCTGAGCCGCAGTAGGCTTGGTGACAGATCTCTTAGAAACGGAAACATTATAAGAGAAGGATTGATTTTCCCAAGTTACATTAATAGTCTAACTATCTGTAATTGTAGTTAATATAGTAGGACTATACACAATTCCTTCTGTTATATCTGTAGTAGATCCATCTGAATAATGTGCTACAATCTTTCCTCCCGTTGTATCGAGAGTATCTCCATATTGATAGCTAGTCTTAGTAGGAGCCACAAAGGAATAACTAACAATAGAAGGATTAACTGTAATATCTAAAGTAGTCTAAACTGTAATATCATCTTCTGTGTATTGGATAGTTATAAATGCCGTATCATCAGTAACAATAGTAGGTGAATATGTGTAGTTGCTGACTACCATAGAGGTAGAGGATGGTGGATTTGTGTAGTATGCCGTGACCACCATTCCCGTAGGATCAAATTCGTCTCCATTTGTGTAAGTTAATTTATCTGGCGGAGTTGTGACCCCTAGAGACGATAAGGTATATTCAATAGTTCCGCCAGATATAGATAAAATAGCTTCAGGCATCTCTGCTGGAGTAAATGTGTTAGTAGAGCCGGTCTTTACACGGATCGCCGCAGCTATAAGTTCTAAATATTCTCTTTCAACTAGTACATTAGCCATTAGAATTCCACCTCATTTACTACTTCAATCTCAGCTAAGGCATCGTCTATCATAGATTGTACCTATTGTTGGGTAATAGCTTTGGCCTCTACTTCATCAATAGCAGCTTGAACATTTGTAGCTGTTAATCCAGATTCCGTATTACTATATGGTAAATTACTTGCACCAATGTCAGCTAACTGTTGAATAATCATATTATTAATATCAACAGAAGAAGGAATTTGGAGATTATCAATCCTATTGTTTGCGGCGGTTACCCCTGCAGATGCGTTATTGGCAGTAGCTAGAGCTGTTGAAGCATCATTTGCCGCAGTAAAAGCGGTTGTCTGTGCATTATTTAGTAAAGCCTTTAGAGCCTCAATAGCTGCTTGTACTGTTGTTGCATTAATTTGGGTAACAGTATCATTGTAAGAAATCTATGAAGCTGTACCTGGTGCAGTCTCCAATGCTTGTCCAGTAATATTAACAGTAGTACCGGCTGTCATTTCTTTATAATAAGTAAAGTTACTAATAGTACCCATTACAATTAAGAAATATTCTTTAGTACCAGATGTAGCACCACTATATCTTATAGTAACAGTATTACCATTACTCATTTCTGCTCCAAGATTGACTAAACCTCCGTCCACAGTTGAAATCATTACCTATGGCATATTATAAGTAGTATATTCAAATGTGAATGGTAAAGTTACTGTTGCAGACCCAGCCGAACTTAAAGATAATGTTAGAGTAGGAGAATTGAGAATTACAAATGAAGTATCATCTGTACTAGCCATATATACTGGGAATTGGTAATATCTCCAAACCTATCCCTAATCTGAATATCTACCAGTGCTTACTGTTCCATAAAGAGAAGTGGTAGCACTTGCTTCGATTGGAGCAGGAGTGCCTATACTATCAATCTACTCAACAAGAGAAGTAATAGTCGGGCTGGACAGAGTACCTTGGATATTTACATTATCGTGGAATATTGTATTCCAAGCAACATCCATTTGGTCATCTGCGGTGGCTCGCATTCCGATTCCTATTCCACTCCCACCGTTTCTAAAGTCCATAAAGACTTCTCCAGATAAGACTGAGACACTTGGTAGCTAATAAGTCAAACCAACAAAGTCTGTAATTGTACCAGATAATAGGAAACTCAAATCAATACTCATATTATTTAATGTATAACTTCCACTACCAGTAGCAGATGTTATAGCAATAGTATTGGAGTTTTCACTATCATAAGCAATTACTAAAGAGCCTGCGGAAGTGCCGCTATTATAACTCGTTTCACCATAATCTACGGGTGAGATACTCCAAGAATAGTCAACTTTAATATTTGTGCCATTAACCTCATCAGGGATCCCGGCCGCATCTACTCTATAAGCAGAGATTTGGACATTTGGCTGAGAATATAGGTAAGCCCTCATTTGTGCTATTGTTGTAGTAGTATCTTTATCATATACAACAATTTCCTATTCTTCACTTGTTCTACCAAAGTTATCTGTTACATAAGCAAATACTTTAAATAGCTGTCCTTCTGTATATGGGACAGTTGTGTATGGGCCTAAATTAAAGGTTAGATTAGATTGATTTAGTATCTACACCTAATCTCCAAACAGAATACTAATTGTTAGAGCAGGGTTAGCGTAGGATTGACTGGTACCACTCCATACTACAGCGAAGTAATCCGATCTGTTAGCCAAGACCGCATTTACACTGTTATGATTATAATATTTGCGGAGAAGGCTAGTAGAAGCTAGACTAGGTACTAGAGTAGGGTCAACTGTACATTCTACACTAGTAGAAATTAGTTGATTACCATCTGAGAATTGTCCATTAATATAGAAGAAGTCGGCTACATTAGTTGCTGTTGTTGAAGGTGTAAAAGTAATATAAACAGGCATTAAACCTGTAGCAGTAGTCATATACTGCTCTAGTGAAGATGGAAGTGTTACTGTAGCTCCATTAGAACTAATTGCAACGCTCTAAATTACATTAGTAGATACTCCCATAGCAATATTTACTTGAGTTACCGCAGTAGAAGGTACATCATCGCTTCCCTTAACGGTAATTGTATCTGTTCCAAGTTGAGCAGGAGTATTAGAAAAACTGTAACTAATTGTGTTACCAATAACCATTAATGTCTAAATATCCTGACTACCACCTGCGGAAGTTAGATCTATAGTGTCGCTAATCGTATATGCTTTAGTATCAGCTTCATATACATAATTTTCATCTGGTACTAAATCATCATTATCCTAAACTATAGTTACTTTATAGGATTGGATACTTTCTTCACTATTCACATCAAAACTACCAATCTCATAATATCTGATCGCATAATCGGTATTAGGAGCAAGTACTCTATACTTAGGAACTTTAGACTTTCTATTAAGAACTCCATTAGTATATAAGAAACATCTAGGATAAATAATAAGCCCATTTCCCCCTCTTGAAGTAAAGGCGTAATAGAGCTTATATGAATTATTAGATTCTGGAGATAAAAGGAATTTACCTCCAGTATCTGTTGTGGAATTAATCCACGTCTACTGATTAGCATTATAATATCTAATCATTAAATTTCTTTCTATATCATCTGAATATCCCGGAGCTAAGAGAGCGCTAATCATATCTCCTAGCGGGGATGTCAGCTTGATACAATCATTAAATAATGCCATAACCTTATTCCTCCCATACAATACTTAAATTTCCTGTAGCCTATGGTTTAAATACATAATGACCTATTCTCAATCTATTATCAATTATACCATTAGTAATAGAGAATGTATCGCCGTTAATATAAGCTACTTTATTTGTACCATTATAAAATCCCATTTCATCAGAAGAAATTACTGTTTTTAAATTTGTACTATTACTACCAATAGTAAGACCATTTGTAGAATCAAATTTCAGGAACTCTCCATACATAGCAATTTGTGCATCTGTATAATCTTTACCCTCTTGGATAATCTAATTTAAACTATCTGGATCAAACATACCAATAGTAAGAGAATTAGCGGCTATTTTATCTGCGGTGATGGCGTTAGTGGCTATCTTATCAGATGTAATAGCATTTGCCGCAATCTTATCTGCGGTGATTGCATTTGTCATAATTACATCACTGGATAGAGAGCCAGACATAATCTCGTCAGCGGTAATAGTCTTATCTGTTAAACTGCCGCCGTCGATAGTCTCTTGAGATAATTGCGGAGTTCCATTAATTTCATTTAACGTAAGCACTATAGATTTAATAGTTCCATCTTCACTTTGTCCAGTAATTAACAATCTCTCAGTCTCTAAAGTACCAGTTTTAATTAATCCTGCATCTAATTCTAAAATCTTTGCACTAGTAATACTAGCATCCTGAATTTTTGCGGCTGTAATTGTGGCGTCCTGAATTTTAGCAGAATCAATAGCAGCATTAGCTATCTTTCCATTAGTTACTGCTAAGTTAGCTATCTTACCCTCAGTAACCGCCAAATCCGCAATCTTACCAGTAATTACAGCCAAATTATCAATCTTAGCACTAGTAATTGCCGCATCATCAATCTTGGCCGCAACAATAGCAGCATCCTATATTTGGGTTGTACCTATAGCTGCGTTAGCTATCTTTGCTGTTGTTACAACTAAATCTTGGATTTTACCCGTAGTAATTGCGGCGTCTGCGATATGAGTAGAATCGATGGTAGCTAATGCAATCTTAGCACCTGTAATCTCGCCGTTACCAATCTGAGCATTTCCGATTGCTCCGTTCTGAATCTTTGCTCTTGATATTGAAGCATCGGCAATATTAGCTTCTGTGATTGCGGCTTGACCAATTTTAGCATTTGTAATTGCGCCGTCTTGGATATTAGCAGTTCCAATAGAAATCTGATCTTCAATCTCTTCTATTGTTAACCCTCCGCCACCTTCAACATCAGACCAAGTAACATCATAGTCAGTGTCACTATTCTTTACCAAAGCCTAACCTTGAGTACCACCAGCCGGTAATCCACTTGCATTTATATCTACTTTAGAACTATCAATTCTTCCATCTTGTGTAGTTACTAAAGATACAGTCTCAGCAGAGCTAATTGTACTGCTTACATAAGTAACAAGAGAAGAAAGATTTGTAGATAAAGTACAAGTATTACTTTCTGGAGATTGCGGGTAGGACTGCATAGAAACTATACGGTGTTTTTCATTAGTCCCACCAGTCTTACTCTTTAGCCATATAGTATCTCCAACATTATAATCAAATACATCTAAACCAGAAATTGCGGCTAGGTCAATTACCGTGGCACTATAACTTTTAGTAGGTTTAGCCAAGGTTTCTAATTTCTCAATAGCGTCATCCCGCAAGCTCTTGGCCACTGTGTATCTATTATCTTCCCAATATATAGCAATAACTTTATTTGAATATTCGTTATTGTCTACGTAATCTTTACCATCATTTACGCTTGCTATTGTTAAACCATTTGCTCCTACTGGATAAATACGGGTTACTAAATCATAAGTGTCGCTATTTACAGATAAGGAGCGGAGATTTAAATCTTCCATAAAATAGGCACCTTTATCTTCACCTATTTTATCGTTAAATACAATTACCTTATTTATGGCGTCTATCGAAATTTCTGCCATATATAAATCTAAAGCACTTTGGATTATATCCCAAATACTTTTCTATGTCTATCTTAAAGTTCTTTTCTTTTGGATGTTACTCTAAACAGTCCATCCACTCTCAGCTACATAAGAAAGAGCCAACTGAATACAGGATAGCGGAGTCTTTTTTACAGATTCAAAGTTCTTTATTGGAGTGCCTTTTAATTCCTCTACATTGATAACAGCAACTACATTAACCATGTCACTACTTGTATCAATGCTAACTTCTTTAATAATGAACTCGTTATCTGGGGTGCGGATGTAGTATTCCTCTTTTATCCTATCTAATTCAGTCCGAGGCATGCTAAAGCTGATCTAAGTCTCACCATTCACTTCCTCACTAATGCATAGCCCCTAGTAATGAACTAAGGGCTATATAGCATTGTGGGATGTATCATATACTCTAAGCATTACATCCACCTTCCATTATACGCAATACTGATAGTTGGGGTGCCGCTTCCGATATATAGAGTATTAGAACCTCCCTTAATTACTGGGAAACTCCAAGCCTCATAATCTTTAATTTTATTATCTCCATCGGCTGTAATTGTCCCTTTTTCACTATCTATAACAATAGCAATATCAGTTGACATAATATTTTTAATTGGATAAGAAACTCCATTTATTGTTAAATCCATTTCCAAATAACCCATATCTGGTGATATAGTAATTACACATGGAACTTCTTGATTCCCTTTTGCGGCAAATGTCCAAGTCTCTCCCATTGCCATTGTATGACTAAGAGTTTCTCTATCTGCAACCTTTACTCCTTGGAAACTTACCGTTACAATTCTAGCCATATGATTAATCCTCTCATCATCTGCGGAAGTGACCCATCCATCTATTCCCCAATCGCATCCTTCTACTTTAACCAGCGATTTTTGCATGGCCGCATATAGATTAGAGCAATTAGCTTCAAGATCGCCTAAGTCATCTCCCTCAACTAGAATTGAATATTGAGCTGTGGTATATTGTACTGTCTGCTCAAAGAAGAGAGGTTGGTGAGCCCCTCTCAGCCAATCACTATATGTGGTGACTGTGGAATACCCATAGTCTACAGACAGTAATACAGCATCAAAAGCAGAGATGCTTGTACCATTAACTGTCATATTCATTATAAGCTCACCTTCCTCTTGATTAATTTACCAGCTTCGGTCATGAAGTAATCAATATCCTGTTGATTTGCAAATTGATAACTTCCATTGAAATTAATTGTTGTATTATTAACAGTACCAGGATTCTGTCCTTCCATAATCTTCTGATACTGATTAGCTTGTGCGGCGGTCAGTACCTATTCGCCTTTATGGAGCTCGGCTATATACCCGTCATAGGGGACTTCCCGCAAACCAGTTCTGTGAGAACCGCTTACTCTATCTTTTACCCAAGATACAGCATTAGATACAGTATTTTTTAAACTGCTAACAGCATTGGCGGCCCAGCTAGTAACGCTATCCCAAGCATTACTTAATCCATTTTTGAATGTACTAATTACATCAGAAGCAATATCGCTTAAATCTGTATCTTCAAGCAACTAGGTAATCTCGCCCCATTTATCCTCTGTCTAACCTTTAGCATCATCCATCTCGTCGGTAATAGTTTGATTCATTTCCTCAAATTTTTCTTGAGTATCATCAAGCATACCTTGCTGGATTACGCCAAACGCATCTTGTAACTCAGATAGGGTCTCTTCCGCACCCATAGCACCTTCATCAGCATTTTGAAGAATTGTAGCACAGATACTTTCAAATTTCTCTTTAGTCTCTTCATCACAGTCTGTTAAGTAAGTATCAACATACCCACTAATCAATTCAAACTGTTCATCGACGTCCATAGCGCCCTGTTCAGCATTGTCTACTATTGTTCTAGAAATTTCAGTCCAGTGATTTTCTGCATTTGTTAAATTCTCTTGAAGATCCTTTAACATTTGCTCTTTCATTTCTTTACTGGTCTTTTCAACTTCTTCTTGAGAATCGGTAAAGTTACCAGTAATAACTCCCTTAATTCCTTCCCATACCTCACTAGTATTATCAGTAATGAAGTCCCAAGCATTTCCAAGAGTATCACCAATAGTAGAACCAATGTTTCCTATTTTATCAAAGAGGCTTTCTTCATTATCCTCAATACCTTCTTGTAGGCCCTGCATCATATACTCGCCTTGTTCTGCCATAACAGTAGAAGGAGAGTTGATACCAAATAGGTTCTTAATTCCGCCTACAATACCGTCAAAGATACCAGTAGCCAAATCCCATAGCATACCTGGGAGTTTAGGAATGATGTCTAATAGACCGTCAATTAAAGAACCGACAATTTCTACGCCCGCATTAAAAATATCTGGCAGGCTATCCATAATACCATTTACTAAACCAGTAATGATTTTTGGTACTGATTCAACTAAAGTAGGAATAGCTTCAATTAATCCTGTAGCCAATCCTTTAATAATTTCAAGTGCTCCAGAAATTAAAGAAGAAACATTTTCCGCAGTAGTTAGATTAGTAACAAAAGAAGTAATGAGTTCTGCGGCCGTGGTGATCAATGTCGGCAGATTTTCTCCAATACTAGTGGCTAGTTGAGTAACCATCTGCACAGCACCAGTTGCTATTGATGGAGCATTGTCAATTAGATATTGAGCAAAACTAGTAATTACAGAAGCAGCTGTACTTACCATGTTTGGAATATTCTCAATGACAAGCTGAGCTAACTGAGAAATAAGTGAAGTAGCTGCACTTGCTAAGCCAGGTCCATTCTCAGTTATGAAATTACCCAATGTAGTAACTAACTCTTGTCCTGTCTATTTAATTGAATCAAAATTATCTGAAATTCCTTGTAATAGTGCTGTTAATAATTGTAAACCAGCCTACAATAAAGAAGGAAGTACCTCAGTAATAATTGAACTTAATCCTTCAATTACTCTTGGGATAATTTCTGGAATTGCTGTAGTGATATTTTCTAGGATTTGCTGGACGGCAGGCATAATGTTATCAAGAGCAGTCTCAACTGAATCCATAAGCTCATCTACAGATTCCCCAATGTCCGCGTTTCCTTTACCTAAGTCAGTAACTAGGTTTTCCCATGCGGACTTCATAGAGTTTACGCTACCTTCAATCGTAGTTGATGCCTCTGTTGCTGTAGTACCAGTAATACCCATTTCAGTCTGGATAATATGGATAGCCTCAGTTACATCAGCAAAGGAGTCGATTGAGAGGTTAGCCATTTCGCCATTAGCCTCTTTTACTCTGTTAGCGTCCTCAATAAGACGCTCCATCTCTCCCTTAGTACCACCATAACCTAATTTAAGGTTATCAAGCATGGTGTAGTTTTGTTTTGCAAACCCTTGATACGCATTTTGAATAGACTCCATAGAGGTGCCCATTTTATTTGCGTTATCAGACATATCAATAATAGCCTGATTAGCATATTCTGCGGCAGAGGCTGTATTACCGTTTAAACTCTAAAGTAGAGAAGCGGAGAAGCTAGTTACAGTCTCCATGTACTAGTTAGCAGAAATACCCGCAGTTTGATATGCCTAGTTAGCGTATGCCTCAATCGTACTTGCGCTACTTCCAAATAGGGTTTCAATACCGCCTATTAGCTGCTCATAAGAAGCATAGCTGTTAGTTGCTGCGACCGTTAAGCCCGCAACCGCAGTAGTAGTAGCCGCAACCGCTGTAGCTGCGGCTTTGAATCCTGTTGAGATTACTCCTCCTACTGCATTGGCGGCTGACCCTAGAGGACCGCTCAAGCTACTTGCAAGACCACTAACTGTATTAGTAGCCTCTGACGCATCAGCTTTTATGTGTAATACGAGCTCGCCTAAATCTAGCATTGTCAATTCCCACCTTTACCAAATCGTTTTCGTAAGGCTTCTTTGTTCGGAGCAGTCTGAGTTAGTAACCAACATTTCTCTAGGTATTCCTATCCTTCTTTAGTCTAACTCATTTTATCCACGAACGCATCCCTCACCAAAACCTTAAAGGTATAACAATCTAGCTCAACTACATCATTGAAAGAGAGAAGAGTATATTCACTCACCAATCTTATTGCTTTTGTTGGACTGTCAAGGTAAGGTTTATACTCTTCATCAGTAGCAGGCAAAGATGGGATTATTATTCCCCCAGTGTTTTGGCGGTTGTGTTAAAGTAGTCCTTAATTACTAGCATCATAGTTTTAAGATCCAGCATTTGCTGAATTTGATCCTCGGTATAGACTTTACCCTGAGTATTTAAATTAAAAATCTCGGTAAGAACGGAAGTAATACCATTAAGTGCGGCAATAGGATCTGTTTTACCAATATTCTGAATATCCATCAGTTTCATCAATAGCCCTTGAGTTGGGAGCTTCAAAGTAAGAATTTCACCATCGAGCATTTTAATCTCATAAAGAGTATTTTTATTAGTCATAGTAGTTAGGTCTAACATAGTTATATTCCTCCTAAAAATTTGTTATAATAAAATAAGGGCCCACTCACTAAGGAGCAGGCCCATTAAATCATTCTTTACCAGTTACAGAACTATCCTCTTCCTCGTAGATAATGAGGGTTCCGTTACTGTCAGCAGGCTGGGCCTTAAATTCAGCATTAATTACAGTTTCCTGGTCTTTGGCAAAGGCCATTTCAAAACCAGCCTCGTTACTACCAACAATAGTAATACGAATGTCACCGTCAACATCATCTGTATGAACAAAGCGGATTACATATTGCTGACCAGAGTAGTTAGCAATACCACCAATCTTTACAGTACGCTTACCGGCTTGGGTCTCGTCTACTGTGGCAGTAGAAGTTAATTTTGCAAGAGTGCTGCCATTCCAAGTCATGATGCCAGAGCTCAGAATAACTTCCTCTTCAGTTAAATATTTCTTAGAGACTAGGCCCAGATCGTCTTTAGCCTCATAGAAAGTTGGGGTATAAGTTAAAGTAGCGCCGCCCTGGATTAAACCTAAGAGATTACTATTTACTTCAAGAGTGGTACTCTCAGGAATGGTTCCAGTATAAGCAGTTACATAAAGTTTTCCGCTACCTAAAACGATTCTTTCTGTATTAGCCATTATAGCTTACCTCGCTTTTCTAAGTAATATAAAGATACAGTATTGTGTGAATTGTCTTGGTATCATAGTCATAAATCTAACCGCCACCATTTAAATAACACTAATTGTATCCTAGTTTACTCTAATCACCAACGGTAACAAGAGCAGAAAGAATTGCGGACTTGGCGGTCTAAGACGCCGCAAGGGTCTTAGTGATAATCCTTAATTCTAGTTGAGTTACAGCAACCGCCCCACTATCTGAATATGGTACTATTTTATAAGTTACACAATCCTCGATAGTGTCTGAGAAAAGAGGTCTGACTGGAAGGCTGGTTGCTTGTTCTATTGCTTTAATAATTTGTTCCATTATATCAGCCCCTGAAATAATTGAAGTATTCTATCTCTATTCTCGTCCCCGGCGGGTTTTAAGAATGGTTTGGCTGTCTATCTAGAAGTTCCGGCCTCTACATAGGGAGCATATTCAACATTTGTCCCTACTAAACCTTCTACTTCATTACCATCTTTTTGCACCTGATAAGTAAGGCTTCCTTGTAATCTACCGGTATCAACTGGACATCTCTACTTAGCACTATCTTGAACTAAGACACAGGCTTCTTTCATCTTCTGCTCAAGCCTTTGCTCAAGCTGCTAGATAACCTCTTTATCTTTTATTTTAATCTCATAATCAGCCATGTTGGTATTCCTTTAAATATAAGAATCTTTCTCTCCCAGCTTCAACAATAAATCTTACCTCATACTTATTATCAATTAAATCTCCTATCTATGGGAGGGTTGAGAAGGTGGTGGCGATATACTCGCATTGTGTGACACTTATATCATTTTCAGTGTTAAAAGCATGAGTATTTAAGCTGAGAAATAAAACAGCCGAACCAGATTCAATGTAAGTAGATATTTTCTAATTATAGCTATCAGTAGTTCCTTGTGGCTTATAAACTGTGTATTTCTTAGATGCTGAATTAAACATTATAAAAGAACTATCCTTTTAGCTCTCCCACCAGCCGTTGCCGCACATTGATCTAATAAATTAGTAACAAGAGCAGAATAGCCTGTGGTAGAGAAGGTTTCTGTAAGTCCAGAGAAAGATTTAGAACTAACTCCTTCTGAACCTAATTTGTTCCAGTCCTCTATTACCATTCTTATGATAATAGTGTCATAGTCAGTTGAATATTCATCTAAGCCACAATAAAGAAGCAAATAAGCCTTAGCATTATTTATCAATAGAGAAATGAGTTCATCCTAGCCATCTGCGGCCGGGCCGAGGAGTAGTAGTATCTTATCAAGCATAATATCTCCTCCATAGTTGGGAGATTGGTCAATCAACCAATCTCCCTATCAAATTAACCAGCAGCAGCGTTCTTATCTAACTTAACAACCTTCTTGGCGTCAGTAAGAGCAACAACATTGACAGTGTTAGCAACCATAGTAGTAGCACGCTTCTCAATGTCGCGGTCAGTTTCAACGCCATAGCCCTTCTTCATAAATACTGTGACAGCTTCCTTAGTAGCCAGATAAGCGGTACCCTGAGCCAGAAGAGCAGAAACATAAACGGGAACGCCGCAAACAGAACCAAGACCAGAAGTATTGGTATTATCCTTCACATACTGACTCTTAGCAATAGCATCCTTAATCAGAGTCACATAGTCAGCTTTACTAACAAGCAAGAACTTATTAGAAGCATTAATAGTCTCGTCATCAGGGAAAGTAGCAAGAGCATCAAGGACAGAAGCCACAGTAGGAGTCCAAGAATTGATAACCTGAGTAGCCTTAGCCATTTCAGCAATTACTTCCTTATTCAGACTATTGGTAATAGCAGTAGGAAGCTGGCCAATAACAGAATCAATAGCAGTAGGATCAGCCATACCCTGTTCATCGAAATACTTAGCAGTAGCCTGAAGAGTTTTTACACGGTAATCAGCCTCGGTAAAGTCAGTACCCACATAAGTAGTATTGGCATTACCCATAGCCAGTCTCTCAGCCTCACCAGAAGGAGTATAAGTGCGGACACTAATCTGCATACCAGGTGCGGCAGAAAGAGAATAATCAACAGTAGCGAAGTTCATCATATCAAGAGCAGTGTTAAGAGCGCTCTTAATCTTAGTCTGAACAACCTCATTATCAAATAATGTAATGTCACTAACACCATTAGCGGTCTTAGTGGTATCATAAATAGTAGCCATTTAAAAAACCTCTCTTTATTTTAAATTTGCGCCAGTCGTCTATAAAGCTCGGGATCACTCTGCTTTAACTCTAGCATTTCCGCATAAGACAACTTAGCAAACTCATCTTGAGTCATTTGTTTATTCACAGCAACGGATTTCTTAGGTGTAGAACCCGTCATTCTTTTCTCAACTTCAGCCTTAACACTAGCCTTGAAAGCCTCTTCCAAAGTCTTAATGTTTGCGGCCATGGTATCAGCATCTTCCGCAACAACAAAGTCAACAAGAGCCAAAGATAAGCCCTTGTCCGCAAGAATCTTACTGGCCTCATTCTTATTTTCCATCAGTGCCAGTTCTCTTTCTTTTGCTGCTATAGCTTCTTCTCTCTGCTTAAGCTGATACTCATACTTTTCTTGCTCGTTCATTTGAGCTAATTTTTGAGCCTCCCGCACAGCAGCTTCATTTTTCTTCTCTTGTTTCTTTAAAGCTGATGTTACTCTGCGGTCAGTCTCTTTTTGCAGTAAAGCCTGAACCTCTTCCTCAGTATAAGCCTTAGGAGTGGTTTCAGTATCTACCTCTTTAGTCTCAATGTTTTCCATAATTAAAATCTCCTTTTAGTTTTATTCTTTTGAAGAATAACCCTAGTTACTATATTAAAGAGTTATAGCTCCAAGACTATCCCTCACTGTTCTATTATATCTTAAAAATTGAGTTAGGTCAATAATAAATATTTGTCCAAAAAAATTTTATTCCGCAAGATAAAGTTCTGCCATAAGTTGTTTTAACAGAGCTTCTTTTTCTTGTTCCTCAGCAAGTCTTTGATTTTCTTCTTGAATAGCTAAATACTCTTCTTCTGTAATTTCAATGTATTTACTGATAGGTAAGTCAGAGCAGACTAGAACTGTACCATCGCCATTCTTATAAAAATACATCATGCACCACTCCTTAAACTATAAATAGCCCCTACATAGGCTCTTTGAGCTAACATATAACCTTGTTGTATTTCAAAAGGCCCCTGTTCAGAAGAGTGAAGTTCTGTAGTATAGAAATATATAGAATGATCTTCTGCCTTGTAAGTTATCCAACCAAAACTTTTCGTATAGGCGGCGGAACCATATCCTTTATACCCTCTACCAAAATCAATTCCTAGATAGTAGTTACCGGAGTAATTACTCATATAAGTGCCAAGACAGGCATAATAAATATTTCCTTCTCCATCTTGAATAGTTCTCTTGTAGAGGTCTGGACAGAATATATAAACAATATGTCTAGCTGTACTAGCAGAAACACCACTATTATTATTTCCACCAATACCAATAAGAAATTTAATATCTTCAAAAGTAATAAAATCAGGTAATATGATACCTCTATCGACAGAATTTCCACCTTCCCACCAACTATTACCATAGTCTGTAGTATTGGTAATGAAGTCTAATGCACCACCGCCTGTAGGTAATGCTGTAATTGCGGCGGCCATCTCACTAGGCTTGTATAAGGTAGCCTCTCCATTCTTGCCTCTAATAGCATCAGCAATGGCAGAATAATATTGGTTATCTGTTGTAACAATAGCCATCAGTAATTCACCTCATCTCCATCAGGTAAAGCGGCTAGAACGTCCTGAACAATTTCCTGTTTGTCTGCGGCCGTCCAGTAATCCGTTCCTCTAACCGGGGTATAACCGTCCTGACCATTGGCTCCGGCTGGTCCTTGAATACCTTGAGGACCTTGCTCACCAGGGATACCTTGAGGTCCTTGGTCACCCTTTTCTCCCTTTTCACCAGGATCTCCTTTTGGACCTTGAGCTCCATCTTGACCAGGTTCACCAGTCTCTCCCTTAGGGCCTTGAGGTCCAGTATCTCCTTTAGGTCCTTGTGGTCCAGTCTCTCCCTGGATGCCTTGATCTCCCTTAGGTCCCTGTGGGCCTGTTTCTCCTGGGTCACCTTTATCGCCTTTGGCTCCATCAGCTCCAGGAGGGCCTTGTAATCCCTGAGGACCTTGTGGACCCATAATATTACTACTATCAACAGCAGGCATTCCTTCTTTGCTTGCGGTCCAGCTTAGGTTACCTTCATCATCAACACTTGGCTGATAGTAACCACCATCTTCTCCAGGTTCTCCAGAGCCGCCTCCGCCAGTCTAATCTACCCATTCAGTATCATAGTCAGTATTGCTTGCTTTTGCTAAGACCTGACCTGTAGTACCACCAGCGGGGATTCCAACACCATCTTGACCAGCAGGGCCTTGAATACCCTACTCACCCTAAGGTCCTGTTTCTCCCTGGGGTCCTTGAGGTCCCTATGGACCAGTTAAAGCCTCTAATTGCTCTTCTGTAAAATCATCATAGGTAAATGCATCACCTTTAGGACCCTTATCACCTTTATCTCCTTTTGGACCTTGAGGACC
>ENA-ORMO01001549-ORMO01001549.1-human-gut-metagenome-genome-assembly--contig:-NODE-1549-length-23719-cov-8.126268_pt1 | contig 23719 bp, 26 predicted proteins | sample MGYA00242106_ERZ509001 | MGnify/ENA primary metagenome ERZ509001 (study PRJEB26280, sample SAMEA2338736) | human gut metagenome | biome: human gut; feature: human-associated habitat; material: faeces...
TCATTATAGAATTAATACATGGTGGATGCCATCCACCCTAAAATTAGGCGCTTACCATCCTTAGGCATACAAAACAATAGCTTCCCCTCCTGCATATAAGCTATATAATCGGCAATTCTATCCGAATCCTCGGTAATGTGCGAAGATATCAACACGCTTCTCTCTCCATCAGATACTATCTCTGCACTCAATTTTATAAATTCCTCTCTAAAATGTTTATCAAGCCCTGCTGTCGGCTCGTCAAACAAAAATAATTTAGCATCATGAGATATCGAAAATGCAAGCTGTACCTTTGTTTTCATACCCTTAGACAATTTCTTATATTTCATATCCTTATCAAGCTTAAATTTCTCGATGAATTTTAGATACTTGATATTATCAAACGCTCTGTAAAGCGACCCATAAAACACGCCAATCTGCTCTATAGTCATTTCTTGCTCAAAAAAACCTTCATCTATAACAATCCCAAGCTTTTCCTTAGCATTTTGCTCATCTGCTTTCAAATCACATCCGTTTATCACCACGTCACCAGATGCTCTATAAAGCCCCATTATAATTTTCATAAGCGTTGTCTTGCCTGCTCCATTCTCACCTATAAGCCCGCAAACATATCCTTTCGGTATCGAAAATGTTATATTATCCAGCATAAATGCCTCTTCCCCAGATAAATGTTTTTCTATATTTTTAACATGCAGCATGTTTATTCCTTCTTTCTATAGGAGGTTGTAGTTATAGATATACTTTTTTAATAAAAAGCTGTGCATATACTGTATATATAAATATATACAGTATATGCACAGCTTTGTCAATCAGATATTATTATTTTTATTTATTTGAAATAAAGTATTATTCTGTACTAAGTTCTGTTTTAAAAACAATGTGAAACAGCTCCCGAACTACTCTGTAGACATTTCAGCTAAATTACCTGTTTCCCTAAATCGGATATTGTGTAAACAGTATTTCCAGCTCTTTTACTTTTGGTAAGATAATAAAAATCTTCCTCTAGTTTTTTTGTTAGCCAACCTATTTTTTGAGAAGTAACATCCATTTCCTGTGACATTTCCCTTGCAGTAACACAGCCTCCTTTTAATATTGCTAATTTCATAAATAAATACTGTTCTCTTTCAAGTAAATTTCCTCTTTTCTCAATTTCTTCAATTTCCTTTCTAAAAATATCAGATATCCGCTTTTTTACCATAATACTATTTTTTGCCCCACACTCTAGACAATTCATATTGTGTTTTTTCAAAAAATCCAAATCATCCTCCGAATATACATATCCGCACTTATCGCAAATAATTTCTTTTGTCTCTTTCAAAAAGTCCATTAACAGATTATTGAAATTGAAAGGTGACTCAATAAAATATGTCCTTGATTCATTTCCATCTGGTTTTCCCCAACGCAAATTTTCATTCAAACATAATCCATAATTCAAAGCATAGTAAAAATGTATCGTCAAATTTATTTAGAATATAGAAATGACACCACTGATAAAGCATTTTATGATGAACATAAATCAGAAATAACACAGTATCAAAATGCCCTTGCTGAACTTAAAAAGGTTTATTCTAAGCTACCAGATACCAAGGAAATTTTAGAGCAGCTTGACTTACTCCATAAAAAAAAGAATACCCTAATGCAAGAGTATTCTTCTACAAAAGCTGATATGAATGAGCTTTATCAAATAAGACAAAATTATAAAGCCTTTATTAATAATGATTTAGAAAGATAATTTAACCTAAATTATTTTCTTATTTCTTTGTTTGACATCTCATATTTTCTACCGCTTTGGCAATCGCTATATTATCAACCTTTTTATTATCCCATTCCGACCAAAAATCTTTAGTTGCACTAATAGGCTTTAATTGTGGCACTTTTAATTTAATTCGACTAGGTAATAAGATAGCATCTCCTACTGCTATAGCTTCACCGATATCTAAAATTGGCAATTGATCTAAAATACCTTTTAATGCATCTGGAAGTAAACTTTTTATTACTGATTTATCTCTATCATTAGACAATCGCAAAACTAAAAAATTATTACATTGGCTTAAGATTGTTTTGCTAACATCTGAGGGTCTTTGGCTTATTACAACTAATGATATTCCATATTTTCTTCCTTCTTTGGCTATTCTCTCAAAATTCCATAACGCTTGTTTTTGAATATTATCTGCATCTTCTTTTATAGGGAGATATAAATGAGCTTCATCACATAAAATAGCAAATGGCGTTCTTTCTTTTTCATCCATCCAAATTTGAACTTCAAACAATAGTCTTGCTATAATTCCTGTTACTATAGGCAACACATCAGAAGGAACTTCTGAAAAATCGATAATTTTTATTCCTTTTTTTTCATCGTTTGTACCGATTAATCGGCATAATAATATAGATAGCCATTCGTATTTTAGTGTATTAGAATTTGGTTGAAATAAAAATCCATATCTTTTATCCAAGATTTTTGTCTCAAACCGTGATATAAAGCGAGTCAGTTTTCCCTCCCATTCACCTTTAACTTCTCTGCCATTTGCACCTATTCCTTTTTTGGTGTCATCATCTTTTAGCTTAACAACTAAATCTTTTATATCAAATGGAATAGGTGAATCAACGGTAAATGTATTTAAGACTTCAGACTTATTTTCTTTTTTAAGAGTATCCTCTTTCAAATTTCTTACATGGAAAGTAAATCTTGATGCTTGATTAGGTGCATTGTTATCTGATCTATCTAATATCATTGATAACATTTCATCTCTATTCAGCAACCAATATGGTAAAAATACATATTTTTCATCTTGTTTTTCCAAATCTCCTGGTCCTGCAATTTTATAGTACTCTGCGTACTTATTTTCGGCTTCACATAATGACTTATATTCTCCATGCAAATCAAAAATAAGCATATTAGGATTGTTTAACTTGCTTGCTTCCTCAATCAAATTAGCAACACACCAACTTTTACCGGAACCAGTACTTCCCAAAATTGAAGCATGCCTTTGAAAAAATTTATCACCATCTAATATTGCTCGAGCACTGTTATCGATGGCAAAAGTACCAATTTCTAATTGTTTTTCTGACGAAACTTTATCACCTATAATGTTCATGAAAGAATTTAAATTATCTCCATTAATCGAATAACAATTATGAGAAATTTGAGGAAATGTATCGATTCCTCTTTTAAAGATGTTTTTATCATCTCCATCTACAGTTTTATATGTTCCAATTAAAGAAATTTGAATTATATCAGATGACACATACTCATATTCAAAATCTTCATCGTATTCATCCATAAAATTATCTAGAGTTAACAATTCATTAGCTTTTCGCCTTACTTTATCAATTAGTCCAATAGTAAATTCAAATTTTCTTGTTGTTTGAATAGCCACAATGCTACCAACTTTTAATAATGATATTTTTTCATTTTCTTCAACTTCAATTAAAACTTGATTAGTATCAACATATATTACTGAACCGATTTTATCAAATTCATTAAATGATAATTCACTCATTAAAACACCTCCTCAATCAATTCTGCTATATCCCATATATTTTTACCCTCAATTTCATAAGTTTCTTTATCATAATAGATTATGGAACCACAGCCATTATTATTTAATTCTCTTTCTTCTATTGCAATTGTATTTGGAAAACTATCAACTATTTTTCTTGCATTATCAGATAACTTCCTTGTAATAATTAACTTTGGTTTATTTCTATTGCTTTGTTCACTCAAATGCGTTTCCAAATGACTATCATTAAAACCGTATCCAATAAAAACTAATTTTTGTGCATTATCTATTTCATGTCCCATCTTACCAATATGGTAATCAAATGGAATCTCATACCCTTTTTCATATTTATTAGAACCTGGTGTAATTATGCAGGGCGTTCCACATTCTATGTGATTTATTTTGTTTAGCTCTCCATTTATTATCTTCCAATTAATGGAACCATGTGGTTTATATATTTTAATATGTGGTCTTAAAACATTAATATTTTTATTACCTCGTTTAACATTTCTTATCATTTCTTTGTGAGTATTCTCGGGTGAAAATCGGGAAATAATTTTTCCGATAAAAGAGTCTGAATAAGCGCATCCTTTAGATTCACAAGCATATTCTATTAGCAAGTCATAATTTGTTGTTATTACTACAAGATTATATAATTCGATATTAAAACACGATAAATATTTAGAAAACTTTAATTCTCGATTTTTCTCGACAATTTCTTTAAAAACAATGAAATCCTCATTAGAAATCAAATCATATGTAACTTCCAAAATAGCTTTTTCTACATCATTAGAAACTTTGTTTTCCTGTAGTGTAGTCTCTAAATCCTTTCCACTTTTCAAATCATTTTCTATACTATTCCAACATACAATACTTTCTTTATTTATTCTAGGAGGAACCTCATTAAGAAGCTTTTGGGACAATGTCCACATACCTGAAATCCCTTCAGCGCATGATAGACCAGAACCTACAATAGTTACAGTCCCTTGATCAAAAAAACTTTGAATAAACTTCTTAATATCACTCATTTTTTCATTCATATCATCCCTCCTCTATCAAATAGTTCTAAAAATCAAGATTAAATTATATACATGATTTAATTTTAAGAATACAAAAATTACATGTATAACTATTAAATTTAATTTGCAATAGAGTTATCACTTATTAAAAAACTAAACTTGTTGTTGGATAAATTGTCACTATAGAAATAATCTATTTTATCTACTACTGCAGCAAAATCAAGATAATCAATTGAAGAGAAATCATCAGTTTCTAATCCTGTATTAAGAACATACTTATAGTCTTCAAAATCATAAAACTTTTCTTCCGAAGAAGATGTCAAATTATCATGTATCTTTGTTGATTTAGCAATCAAACATATATATTGAAAATCTTTATCAATATACTGTGTATTGTTGTTAGGATGTGCCATAGAAAAATGTTGATTTGGAGTTAACATAATCAAATTTTCAACAAAATCTGCAATACTTGGATACTCTGATTGTGCGAATATATGATGTGCTTGTGTTGCGTTAACTGTTTCAGTTGCTTGATTTATTTCAGACATACCACCATAGATAGTGTCATTAAATTTACGAACTGCCTTTTTTGCTTTATTAACTGTATATGTCGCTAACGCCCTTGCCTGCAATTGAGCGTTTGTAAGTTCGTGTTCCGTTCTTGTAATAGACTTATCTTTGCCACTTAGCTCATCTCTCCAATTGGAACGATTATATTGCAAGTCATTCAAAGTGATTATATTTTTAGATATTCTTCCTTTTTCAGTACCTAGCTTTCTTAATTTGAAAGCAAGTGGATTTATAACTTTAGTAAATATTCTTCCACATTCAGTTTCACCATTTATATTTGTATTATTTATAGTAAATTGAATAAATCTATCTCTTACATCTTTGTATGCAACTTTATCTTGTATTCTAAAAAAATCTGAAAAATCATTCATTAATCCGCTATCTGATAACACTTTGCAAATATATTCGTATAAGAAGTTCAATGCATTCATTGGTCTTAAAGCAATCTTATCTAATATTTCTTTATTGTTTATTGAATAATAATACCTATTTTTCTCTTTTCTTACATTCAGAATTTTACTATATCCTAATAGTTTTATTGGTTGTCCAAAGTACTTATCGTATTCGTTACCTGCTTTCAATTCAGGATCCGGCTTTGAGAAAATAGCGATTACATTTTCTCTTGCATAATCGCTATGCCAAATGTCAGATACAGTAAATTCTTCTGAATTAGTTGTATCAACATATTCATTTATACAGTCTGCAATAATTGATACAACATCATATGTACATTTTTGATCTATCCATCTTGCATCGCCTGTTTTTCGTACATCATAATCATATTGATTTAAAAAGTCTTCATAAGTTCCCATATTATATCTCCTCATTTATACCAAACCAATAACAACTTGTTTTATCTACATTTAATGATCGTGTTTGAAAATTTCTAGCTATTTTATAGAATGTTCTAAACTCATCACTAGCTATATAATTCATTTGTGAACTAGAAATGGTCATATTTTCATCTTTAGGAATTAATATAGCAATAGACCCATTCACAACATATCCTTTTTCTTTTTTTATTAATCTTGGTTTATAAGTCATATTAGGCGTTAAATAAACATTGTCATTATCTAAATATTTTTTAACAGTTAACTTTGACAAAGTTTCCTTATCTATGAAAGAGTCATATCCTTCTATTTTAATTATTTCTCCCGAATCCAATATATTCCTTGATTTAAGCACTCTAACCGAATACTTATCTGTTTTATCTAAAAAAGAATTGTTGTTAGTTATTTGTCTATCTCTAAACACATCAAATATTCCGAACCTCATTTTTTTTAACACATCATCAAAGAAGTCATCTCTATATATAATCCAATAAGGCAATTCTGAACTAAAAATATAACTACTTTTCTGCAACATCTCGCGATTATTAGTGGCTGAAATAATTTTTGTATATGCTGATTTTCCTTTAGAATCAATCATAAGATTAATTGTTTCCACAAGAACACCTTTAAAACCATTTTCTCCAAAATCTATAATGCTATCTATCTTAAAATCTTTTAGCCATGCTCTTGTTGATGAAAATTCAGGCGTATTTAAAATATTTTTCGGCATAATCATTGAAACATAATCTGAATTGAGTATTGCCTTTTCTAAGATAAATTCAGCTAGATTAGTAGATTCTTTATTCATATTATCCTTTAATAACTTATTCCTATATGAACCATTTATTTTTGAAAAAGGAGGATTACCTATTATCAAATTAACTCTATCAAAACTGTAATCCATGAAGTCAGCACAAACGAAATTCATTGAAAAGTTATTAGGTACATTGTTTTTATCATATAAAATTTTGAGTGCTTCAATAGCATTTGGATCTACATCAATAACAGTCAAATTAACATGTTTTTTACATTCATATTTTTTAAAAATAAATGGTAAAAAGTTCCCAGCACCAACAGATGGTTCAATAATGCTAATTTCCTCTTCTTCAAAATCAGGTAAGTTCTCAAAAATTTCTTGAACAATAAACTTATTCGTAAAATAAGCTGAATGCTGCTGTCTTTTTGAATTAGCATATTCTATAATCGACGATAACGAAGATAAGCTATAGTTCTCTTTGTTTTCAAGTAAAAAATCTTTTAAATTAGCTGTGTTATTAAGGTCATACTTTTCAATTATTTCTTTTATATCTTTTTTAGTTAATCTATGAAATGAAATGTTTTTTTTTATTTTATTAGCAATTTGCCTAAATATAATGGTAGGCACAGCCTCACCAATACTTTGCCTAATATTCATTTCTTCTTTTTTTGATATTTTTCGTTTTTCTGTAACTGGTAATTGGTTCAAATATTCTAAATCATAATCAACCCATCTAAATGAATCCGGAATGGTCATCATACGCATTAATTCTCTAATAGAAAAAACCCTATTATCAACTGGATGAACTGTATTTTGACTAGCCATTTGGTCGTTTCTTGTATGGATGCACGGTGCTACTTTGTTATAAATTTGTCTAGTATACTTATCTGCATTTTTCGATTTATTTATGACCATCTTTCCATCGATAATTCTATGTGGCTTTAACTCATCGTCCTCGTTATCAAAGGCACTTTGTCCCTGTTCCAAATTTTCTATCCAAGGCAACATATGTTTAGGATAAATTCTAAAGCTATGAAAAAAATCATCAGAATCATACTCTCCCCAACTTAAGCTTTTCATATCTCCTATAATCTCATAAAGAGTTTTTTCTGAAACATAGTCTGGCATAATTTCAATTGGAGAAATATCATCTGAAAACATCTTATCGACACCAATCACAAGTGTACGAGTTCTGGAGGAATTTGAACCATAATTTTTAAAATTAAGCACTTCATTATGTATCAAATATCTTTCACTTAGTTCGTTTGTTATCATATCTCCAATAGCTACTACATCACCTTGCTTATCTATACATCCTGTTTTCCAAAATGCTGATACATTCTCAAAAACAAAAAATCTTGGATTTATATTCTTTATTAAATCCACACTTTCTTTAATTAAACTATTTCTTTCAATTTCTTTCTCTTTTTTCTTGTGATTTGCAACACTCATGCCTTGACATGGTGGAGTAGCAATAACAACATCAACCCTATCATTTCCAAGTTTATTCCATTTCTCAATTTCTTGATATATACGCTTTTTGGTTGAGTCTTCCTTTATATCCGCTGCTATATATCCACTTTCAAATTTACATTTCTTATTTAATTTTTGTATGTTTAATCTCTTTTCCAGCAATTCATTCGTTGCTATACATTCAAATCCTTCTTGTTTAAATCCGTAGCAGCCTACTCCTGCAGAAGAAAACAACGAAATATATGTAGGTTTATTCTGAATCATTCTTTTTCCTCACTTTCAACATTTTCATCCGCAATATGTTCAACAATATCATTTACATCGCAACTCAATTCTTCACAAATTTTATCTATCAAACGCATACTAACATACTTGTCTTTCCCCATATTAGCTAATGTTGCCGAATTCATACCGGTAACATTTTTTAAATCTGTTTTAGTCATATTTTTATCGATTAGCAATTTCCATAATCTATTGTAACTAATAGCCATATTACCACCTTTACATTTCTAAACTTTTTATTTATAAAAGTATACCATAAGTTCATCCGTTTTTCCAGAGAAAAATCGGTGCAGTCCTAAGACCACACCGATATTCTTATCTTTCAGCTTCTTTTGAAGTTTCTTTTTTATCAGATGGCTTTATTAGTTCTTCAGCCTTATATTTCTTAATTGCACCAAGTACAGAATCTTTATCCTCAAGTTGATTTTTCATCTGTTCTTTTGCTTTTAACAGTTTTGAAGATAACACTATAACATTGCTATATTCTTTACCATTATCATCCATTGAGGTTCTAATTTGACCAAATACTTTTACAAAATCACCTTGTTTAAATTCTTTTGGAATATCGCTGTTTTCACCATAGGCAGAACAATTTGTATAAAACTTATCTCCATTTTCATCATTGGATGCAATGGAGAAATTCGCTACCTTAAATGGTTCTCCATTCTTGTTTTCTCTTTCTACAACTTCAACATCACCTACAATATTACCTACAACATTCACCAGATCATTATCTTCCTCTTGAATAGTTACATTTTCTTTTAACTGTCCATTTTCTCTTAGTTCATCAATCATATAATCAAATTCATTGTTAAGTAAGCTCATACTATCATTTTCCATATAATCTGTATAAAGCTTATCTAAAGTTTCCTTATCGTTGATACCTTTTTCAAAGCTGATTAAAGCTTTTGTATAATCTTCATGGTTTTCATTTGCCATTTTTTCTAATGTGTTTCTCATTTGTCTGTAATTCATAATATTCCTCCGTTATTCTACTAAATATTAAAGAGGTCGAACCCGACCCCTTATCTTTCATCATGTTCTTTTGTGCTACATTCTTTTACTTCAGATTCTTTTTCATTATCTTGATATGATTTAATCCGCTTTAAAATTGATGGCTTTTCAGCCTTATTTCCTTTTAACTGAACATTGTCATCTACATCGTAAGTTGTTTCAAAATAATCGCTATCTTTAAAATCATGATCATATCTATCAGATACGCCATCATTATCCAAATCCTGAGCTAACGGATCATAAATATTCCCATCGTCATCTCGTTCAAGACCAAGTACATTTTTAAGGTCATTATCATCAATAGAAACAAAATCACTAAAATCAGCTATTTCCATATCTTGCAACATTGATTGTAGTGCCTTTTCTTCGCTACCTAATTCTTTTAAATAATCATACTCAGTTATAGGCTCATTATTTATATATTGAGTAGCTATAAAATCTTCTAAATTAATTTCATATTGAATTTCATACTTTTCATCTGGTGTAGTTGTATAAGCTATCATTAAGCCAACAAAGTTAAATGTATATGGACTATCTATAAATATAAAATCTCCCCTCTTTGCATCTTTGCAAGCTTCCTCAAAATCTCCATCGATAATTGTTATCCCCTGAAGATATTTTGAAATTTCTATAATAGAACCTTCATCAACGGAGGTTCTGCGGCTATTGTTATACGGAACATTAAATAATCCCTTGCCATTTACCCTATATAAACCGTTAAAACAATGCTTATTAATAAATACAAACAATGCCGCTAACTCCACATCATATTCAGCTTTCATCAACTTGTCATTGTAATGCTCCCTAAGAAAATAATAGTATTCCTTTCCATCCTCCCACATATCTGCATCAAGTTTCTTCACAGCTTCCAGAAATGCTTCCGGCGCATTACATATCTGATTGTAAGCATTTATCAGTGCCCTGTTAATATCATTTATCAGTGCTTTTTCAGGTAACAATTCAAATATCACCGCTCCCCCACCTACAAATGGTTCATAATAATCATTGTATTTTTCAGGCATTCTTTCTCTTATCTGTGGAATAAGCTGACGTTTTCCTCCAGCCCACTTCACAAATGGAGCAATACTTGAATTACTCATTCTAATTCCTCTTCCCTAGTCACTAAGTAACAAACTATCATAGATTTATTATACTTGCAAACATAGAAAATAACAATCAAAACTTTCACCTCTGTAAATCTCTTTACTTTTGAAAAACAAATATATACTCATGTGTCAAAAGTAAAAAATCATTTTTTTGTTTTTTCCAATAATCTGTAGAACGACAATTATGTTGTTCCTTAATAATAATTTCTTTATTTGTAAATCCTACCTGTAAAAAACACTCCATCACACGAAACCCTAATGGAATAACTTTTCCATATTTCCTTACATCTCCCATCATTACAGCACACATTTTTTCATTTTTTAGAACACGAAATGATTCCTCTGCCACTTTTCTCATTTCAGTCAAAAATTCATCTACTCCAAGCAAAGAAATATCCCCTTCTATTCTTTCACTGTACTTGATGATATTTGCATATGGCGGATGCATACAAATAAAATCAATGTGACTATCTTTTATAAAATGTAAATCTTTAGCATTGCCATTTCGTATAAATATTTTTGAATTTGTATAACATTGGAAATTTAAATTTGTTTCAGAGATTGAAACAGATTGCGGATTAATATCTACACCTACCGCATTGCGACCTAGCAGTTTTGCCTCAACTAATGTGGTTCCACTACCCATGAATTGATCTAATATCCAGTCATCTGGATTAGAATAGCGAAGTATCAGATTTCTCGGTACATATGGCGACCAATTTCCCCGATACTTTCCAGAATGCGTTGCCCAACTTCCTCTGTCTTGAAATGACCAAACTGTCGTTGGTTCAAGATTAAAATTATTTGGTTGTAAACTTATAAGACATTCCTCCTTCTATATTTTATTTATACATTGTAACTCATATCTTTATAAAAATCTATATTAATATTCTTTTACTATATTTTACTTTATATGAACTATTTCTTTTGAGATAATATTAACAATAGTGAAAAATGTGTTTTCTTCATCTCAATAACGATACTGACCTATATCATGTTATAAATCAAATACAAAATTGTGCAGAGAAGAAACTAAATCAACTTAGTTTCTCCAAACAAAAAGAAAAATCCCACGAATCCAAGGATTTCCTTGAATCTGTGGGATTGATTTTTGTTCTGAAATTATCTCTTTGAGAACTGTGGAGCACGTCTCGCTGCCTTGAGACCATACTTCTTTCTTTCTTTCATTCTTGGGTCTCTTGTTAAGAAACCAGCCTTCTTAAGTAATGGACGGTATTCGTCTGAATCTACCTGAAGAAGAGCTCTTGAGATACCATGTCTGATAGCACCTGCCTGACCTGTTGTACCGCCACCGTGTACATTTACAAGTACATCATACTTCTCAGCTGTCTCTGTAAGAGTTAATGGCTGTTTAACAACAACCTTTAATGTCTCAAGACCAAAATATTCATCAAGAGGTCTCTTATTTATTGTAATTGTACCGTTACCTGGTACTAAATATACTCTTGCAATACTGCTTTTTCTTCTACCTGTACCGTAGAACTTTGAGTTTACTTTCTTAGCCACTGTTATTTCCTCCTTCTATTCTCGTGAATTAAAACTTTAATACTTCTGGCTTCTGAGCTGCCTGCTCATGATCAGGGCCGGCATAAACATGAAGCTTCTTGTACATCTGTCTTCCTAAAGGTCCCTTTGGAAGCATTCCCTTAACAGCGAGTTCAACAACCTGCTCTGGCTTCTTATCCATCATTTCTCTAAGTGTTGTTTCCTTCATACCGCCAACGTAATCTGAATGACGATAATAAATCTTCTGATCTAACTTCTTACCTGTTAACTGAACCTTTTCAGCGTTAATTACGATAACATTGTCACCACAATCCATAGATGGTGTGAAAGTAGGCTTGTTCTTACCTCTAAGAACAGCAGCAACCTGTGATGCTAAACGACCTAATGTATAATCTGCAGCATCAACAACATACCATTTTCTTTCAATGCTTGATGCAGTAGCCATATAAGTTTTCATTGGTTTTCCTCCTGAAATAATTGTAAATACATTCAAATTGAAATGTTAATTATATAATAAATGCTTCTCCGGGGCATTGGCTTAGCATTTAAATCTAAATTAACCATAAATGTGAGCGCACTGATACACGTCACATTTACAAATTATATAACACTAACCCACGTGTGTCAACGCTAAAATTGTAATTATTTTGCATTTTTCAAAGTTATCAACACGAAATTGATTTTGTGTCTGATTTCTCCACACCATAAATAATTATTAAAAATATTTATCAACAAAACTTCCTAACAAATCTCTCAAAAAATCTTCTCATGCTTATACATTTAAATATCTCTATTCACTCTGTAATCGCTCTCATCATACTGTATATTTACAAGCGTAAGTCCCTGCGGAGGAGCCGTCTGACCTGCGGCTGTCCTGTCGCATTTTTCAAGCATTTCCTTTATATATTCAGGCTCAATCTGACCTTTTCCTACCTGAACCAGAGTTCCTGCTATAATCCTTACCATATTATAAAGAAAACCATTTCCTGTTATTTTAAGTATCACAGTGTCATATTTTTCTTTATATGTCTTATTTGCAACTTCAAGTGAATAAACGGTTCTCACCGTACTCTCGACCTGTGTCTTAACACTGCAAAAGCTCTTAAAATCATGCTCCCCGACAATATATTCTGCAGCTTTTTTCATTGCCGGAATGTCAAGTTTATGAGATACATGCCATGCAGCATTCCTCAACTGAGGTATAGGAAATTCACTGTTTAAAATTGTGTACTCATACGTCTTTACCGTATCGCAATGTCTCGGATGAAAATCCGGCCTTACCTCACATGAATCGACAACACTTACGTCATTAGGAAGATACCTGTTTAAGGCATATGCCCACCTATCGCCAGGTATAGATGATTTTGTATCAAACACTGCAATATTTCCAAGTGCATGAACTCCTGCATCTGTCCTGCTTGCACCTGTAACATGTATCTTTTCTCCTGTAACATTTTCAATTGCACTATCAAGCACTGCTTCCACCGTCGGCGCATTAGGCTGTATCTGCCAGCCGCTGTATTTTCCTCCGTCATATGCTACAGTTAACTTTATACGCTTCAATTCAAACCTCACCTATACAAAAATCTTTATAAGAATCATTATGCCAAGATATGAAAACATTGCTATATATGCAATACCATCTCTTTTTTTGTATCGCAGCGGCTTCATCTTCGTTCTTCCCTCGGCCCCGTGATAGCAGCGCGCTTCCATTGCCATCGCCAGCTCATTTGCACGTCGAAATGCCGAGATAAACAACGGAACAAGTATAGGAACCATAGCTTTTGCCCTCTTTATAATATTTCCGCTCTCGAAATCCGCTCCTCTGGCCATCTGCGCTTTCATAATTTTATCAGTTTCCTCTATAAGAATAGGAATAAATCTTAACGCTATAGACATAATCATTGCAATTTCATGAACCGGAACCTTTATATATTTTAAAAATCCCAGACCTTTTTCAAGACCGTCCGTTAAATTATTCGGTGTAGTCGTAAGTGTCATAAGTGACGAACCTACAATAAGATAAATAAGTCTTACTACCATAAATGCCGCTATACGCAAACCCTCTTTAGTAATTGTAAGCTTCCATATTCTTAAAACAACTTCGCCCTCTGTAAGAAATATATTAAATACAGCACTAAATACTATAAGAAATACGACTGCCTTAAGTCCCTTAAGCATAAATTTTAACGGAACCTTGGAAAGCTTTATTACTACTGCCAAAAATATCGTTGCAGCAAGATACAGCCATATATTTGTTCCCAAAAATAACGAAATAATAAACACGAGTGTTCCCATAAGCTTTACACGCGGGTCAAGCCTGTGAATCACTGAATCAGTCTGATAATATTGTCCGATAGTTATATCTCTAATCATTTTTAATCCTCATTTCTGAGCAACTTTGTTGCGAAGAGGAGCAGAGAAATTCGCACAGGCAATTTCTCTTCTGCCATAAGAGCTATTTGTTTTGCTCAGAAACAAATAGCTGTGTGAAAAATCTTCGTATCGACATGATTTTTCACATTACTCCTCATTTCTTAAGCAACTTTGTTGCGAAGCCTTGTTTACATTGCAATTCCGCCGTCAACACGAAGCACCTCTCCCGTCACATATGCTGCCGAAACAAGATATGCCGCCGCCTCTGAGACATCCTGCACTTCTCCCATTCTTCCCAATGGTATCATTTTAAGCAAAGGATTATTCTCCTGATTTCCCGTCATATCGGTTGAAATAAATCCGGGTGCTATGGCGTTGCATCGAATCCCTTTTGGTGCAAGCTCTTTTGCGACAGATTTTGTAAGACCTATAAGCCCGGCTTTAGATGCAGAATAATTGCTTTGTCCCGCATTTCCAATCAAGCCTGACACGGAAGCAATATTTATAATACAGCCCTCTCGGTTTCTTATAAAAAGTCCGGTGCAATGACGTATCATGTTGAACGCGCCCTTAAGATTAGTGTCAATCACCGCATCAAAATCATCTTCCTTCATCATTGCAGTAAGTCCGTCGCGCGTAATTCCCGCATTATTTACAAGAATATGTATTGTTTTAAAATCCAGCTTAATTTCAGCTACAGTTTCCTTTACCTTATTAAAATCAGAAACATCGCACTTATATGCTTTTGCCTGCACGCCAAAATCTTTACTGCATTTCGAGCAGACCATTTCGGCGGCCTGTTCGTTACCTGCATATATAACAGCAATATCCGCTCCCATCAGCGCGAACTTTTTGGCAATTGCCTCACCAATTCCGCGCGAACCGCCTGTAATAACAGCCGTTTTTCCTGTTAAAATTCTTTCTTCCGGCATAAATCACCTCTCGTCAAATCTAATCATTCTCTCACAAATGTATTTCTAATTCATCTCTTCCAAATAATCATAAACACTAACAGTTTTCACCTGTGAATCTATTTTCTTTATCATATTTGTAAGAGTCTTGCCCGGCCCTATTTCAATAAATGTATCAATACCATCATTAATCATATTTTTTACTGTTTTTTCCCATTGAACAGGACTGCAAATCTGCTGTGACAAAAGCTGTACTACATCTTCAGAGTAAGGCAGGGCTGTCATATTGGAATAAACCGGCATCTGCGAATTTTTACTTTTAACATTTACATTTGAAATTTCTTTTGCAAAATTCTTTGCGGCCTCACTCATAAACGGAGAGTGAAATGCTCCTTTTACCTTTAACGGAATCGCTCTGCCTCCTGCTGCCTTTACATCTGACGAAAATTCGTCCATCTGTGAAGACAACCCCGATACTGCAATCTGACCCGGACAGTTATAATTTACAGCGTATATTCCCTCATATTTATCACAAAGCTCCTGCACTTTTGATGCTGTAAGCTTAACAACTGCTGCCATTGATGTATCGAATTTTTCCGCTTCACGCTGCATTAACTTGCCGCGCTTACATACAAGACTAAAGCCCGTCTCGTTATCAAATATACCGCCTACAGTCACAGCTGCAACCTCTCCAAGCGAAAATCCTGCCAAAGCGTCCGGCTTAATTCCTTTATCAATAAGTACCGATGCGGCCGCCAATTCCATTGCAAACAGACATGGCTGTGTATTTTTTGTTTCCTTTAATTCTTCCTGCGCCCCCTCAAAGCACTGCTTTGAGGTATTTGGACGAATACTGTCACACATACCATACACATCTGATGCGACAGGATATTTCATACAAAGCTCTTTTCCCATTCCTGGATACTGGTCACCCTGACCTGAAAAAACAAATGCTATTTTACCCACTCGCTTGCCCTCAGGAGGATAGGTTCTGCCTCCTCCATAACTTCCTTTATAATTTCAGCCGCCGGCTGTTCCTTTTTTACCATTGCGGCAATCTGTCCGGAAAGGAAACAACCTCTTTCGGTATCGCCCTCCTGCACTGCAAGTCTCAAAGCTCCCGTTGCAAGTTTTTCAAGCTCATCATCAGGCATTCCGCCATATTCGGCTTTAGAGTAATCTCTTGCAAACTGTGTGCGCAGACTCCTTACCGGATGACCTAACCGTTTTCCTGTTACCATTGTGCAAAGGTCAGTCGCCTTTAAAATCTTTTCTTTATAAGTCGGATGAATTGTACATTCCTCTGCGCTTAAAAAACGTGTTCCCATCTGAACAGCGCATGCTCCCAGCATAAATGCAGCGGCAACGCCTCTTCCGTCTGCTATTCCGCCAGCCGCAATAACCGGCAGTGTAGTCGCATCACATATCTGAGGAACAAGCACCATTGTGGTAAGCTCACCTACATGACCTCCACTCTCACCGCCCTCAGCAATAAGAGCATCAGCTCCAAGACGTGTCATAAGTTTTGCCATGGCAACCGAAGCAACAACAGGAATAACCTTAATTCCTGCTTCTTTCCACGATTTCATATACTTCGACGGATTACCTGCCCCCGTCGTTACAACCTCCGCTTTTTCCTGCGTTACAACCTGTGCAACTTCATCTGCAAAAGGACTCAAAAGCATTATATTTACACCAATCGGCTTATCTGTAAGTGATTTAGCTATTTTTATCTGCTCCCTGACATACTCACCGGGAGCATTTCCTGCGGCTATAATGCCAAGTCCGCCGCCGGCAGACACAGCCGCCGCCAGCTTACCGTCGGCAATCCATGCCATACCACCCTGAAATATCGGATACTGTATTCCGAGCATCGTACAAATATCTGATTTAATCATATTTTTTAACCCTGCTTACTCTGAATAAATTTATCCAAATCATCAATAGTTTCCACTTTTTGATCAAGCTCAATCTCAATACCAAGCTCATCTTCCAAATTCATAAGAAGTTCCACTGTATCAAGAGAATCAATTCCAAGCTCTGTAAACTTACTTTCCGGTTTTACATCAGCAACATCACAACCTGTACGTTCTGAAACAATTTTAGCAATAGCGTCAAAATACATAATAATACTCCATTCCGCAGACACTATGATGTTAAATTTAAGCAAGCCCAATACCCGAATGTTTTACATTTTGATATTTAAGTCATGCAATAATGCGCTGTTTGCGGTGTCTGCGACACAAACAGATCAAATTTCAGGCAGCCCTATGCTACCTTGCAAAACGCATTATATAATCACGTGTGTTCCACAAAAATGCCCGCAGAGTTCCTTTTGCGTTCCACATTTGTAAATTTTTTTGACACTGTAATCAAAATAAATATTGACAAATCATAAAAGATTAATTATATTAAGCTTAAAGTTAGTTTGTTACTCAACTAACTAACGTACAGACAGGTGGTGATACAGTGATTATAAATCCCAATATAGAAAAACCGATTTTTATTCAGATTGCAGAGCAGTTGGAAGATTCAATTTTTACAGGCATATTTCCTGAAGAAACAAAAATCCCTTCAACAAATGAAATATCAGCTTTACTGAATATAAATCCCCATACAGTTCTTAAAGGTATGAATATGTTGGTTGATGATGAAATTATTTATAAGAAAAGAGGGCTTGGAATGTTTGTAAAAGAAGGTGCTGTTAAAAAAATACGGTTAAAAAGGCAAAGCAAATTTTATGAGCAATACGTTGAAGCCTTGATTAAAGAGGCATCTAAATTGCAAATGACTAAAGAAGAAATTATTTCATTGATAGAAAGGGGCTATGAACATGAACGCAATTCAAATTAATAATGTTACAAAAAAATACAAATCAGTAACTGCACTCGATAATGTATCTTTTTCTTTTGAAGCCGGTAAAATTTACGGATTTTTAGGAAGAAACGGTGCAGGAAAATCCACACTTATAAATATTATTGCAAACCGCATTTTTGCAGATAACGGTACTGTATTGATTGACGGATTGCCTGCCAATGAAAATATGGCAGTACATGAAAAAATATTCTGCGCAAGCGAAGCCGATTTATACGCATATGATTTAAAAATCAAAAACCATTTTAAATGGATAAATAAATTTTATGACAGCTTTAATTTAGATAAGGCTCTTGAAATTTCTGCAAAATTTAATTTAGATACAAATAAAAAATTTAAAGCATTATCTAAAGGCTATCAGTCAATTTTTAAATTAACTGCTGCCCTGGCACTTGATGTTCCTTATGTAATTTTTGATGAGCCTGTACTGGGCTTAGACGCAAACCACAGAGAATTATTTTATGAATTACTCCTAAAGGATTATGAAAATAATGAACGCACAATTATTATTGCCACTCACCTGATTAAAGAAATTGCAAATATTGTTGAAGAAGTTGTACTGATTGATAAAGGAAAAGTCCTTTTACAGGAAAATGTAAGCAGCCTGTTGGAAATGGGCTACAGCGTGTCCGGCATAGCTTCGGATGTCGATTCCTACTGCAAAGATAAGAATGTAATAGACTGTGATGAGATAGGCGGATTAAAAATCGCTTACATATTAGGCAATAAGACAGCTGTTCCTCAAGGAAGCAGTCTGCAAATCTCAACAATCAATCTTCAAAAACTATTTGTCAAACTGACAGAGAATGGAGGTAAATAATTATGAACAAATTAAAATCGGCTGTTCTTTATGAATGTTCCACTACTTTTAAAGCAATCTGCATTTTTTATGCCATTCAATATATAGTTATATCAGTTATCACTCTGATTACAGTAATTGCCTCAGGGTCTTTTGAAAATGTAGGCATAAGCGGTCTTGAAATAAATTCTGTTATTTTTGCCGGAATATTCGGTGTATTGGGATTTAAGGAAGATTTTAAAATGCTTATACAAAACGGATTTACACGCAAATATATATTCTTATCAACATTGTGTATGTTTATATTTATGTCGGCAGTAATGGCTTTAATTGATACAATTACAGGGCAGGCATTACATCTGTTATCGGAAAATTATTTCGGAATTTTTGGATTTTATTACGGATATGAAAATATATTCGCAAACTGGATCTGGCTTGCCTGTGTGTATATTCTTGTACTGAGCCTGTTATACTTAACAATTCTTATTATCAACAGACTCGGTAAAATGCTTTCGATTTATTTAGGCATTGCCTTTTTCGGTATCATACTGATTGTAATTGCCCTATTTAATTATGTATTTTCAGTCGAAACCGTAAACAATATCTTTGATTTCCTCACAAAAGCAATGGGCTTTATGGCAGACGGAAGCATTAATTACATATTTCCGGTATTAACTTTTTTATCTATCGCAGCAATTTTAGAAATTGGGGCGTATTTAGTTATCCGACGTGCACAAGTTCGTTAAATCTGCAGACAAAATGATTTTAAACATTTAAAAAATGGGAGAAGCACAAACTCATGTACTTCTCCCATTTAAATCCGGTTCATTATCAATTAGCAGTCCGGGCAAAAACAGTCAATATTTTATAAATATTTCTTCAATGCCTCAACCTTATCAAGTCTTTCCCAAGGCAAATCCAAATCGTGACGTCCGAAATGTCCGTAAGCCGCTGTCTGCTTATAAATAGGTCTTCTTAAATCAAGCATTTTGATTATTCCTGCCGGTCTTAAATCAAAGTTCTCTCTCACAATTTCCACAATCTTATCTTCTGAAAGCTTTCCTGTACCGAATGTATCTATCATTATAGATGTCGGTCTTGCAACACCTATCGCATATGAAAGCTGGATTTCACATCTGTCTGCAAGTCCTGCCGCAACAATATTTTTAGCAGCATAACGTGCAGCATAAGCTGCCGAACGGTCAACCTTTGTGCAGTCCTTACCCGAAAATGCACCGCCGCCATGTCTTGCAACACCGCCATAAGTATCAACAATAATTTTACGTCCTGTAAGACCGCTGTCACCGTTTGGTCCTCCGATAACAAATCTGCCTGTCGGATTGATATATATTTTAGTGTCCTCATCAATCATAGAATGGTCAACCACTGCGTCAATTACATATTTTTTGATATCTTCATGAATCTGCTCCTGTGAAATTTCAGGTGCATGCTGTGAAGATACTACAATGGCATCAAGCTTAACCGGCTTATTATTTTCATCGTACTCAACCGTAACCTGTGTCTTACCGTCTGCTCTAAGATAAGGAAGCGTACCGTCCTTTCTTACCTTTGCAAGCTGTCTTGCGAGCTTCTGTGCGAGTGCGGCAGAATATGGCATGTACTCTTCTGTCTCGTTAGTCGCATAACCAAACATCATACCCTGGTCTCCTGCTCCGATTGACTCAATAGCTGCGTCCTCATTTCCCTCTTTTGCCTCAAGTGCCTTGTCTACACCCATGGCAATATCAGGCGACTGCTTATCAAGAGCTACCATTACCGCACATGTATTTCCATCAAAGCCTTTTTCTGAGCTGTCGTATCCTATCTCAACAACAGTGTCTCTTACTATCTGAGGTATGTCTATATTTGCCTTAGTTGTAACTTCTCCCATTACCATAACAAATCCTGTATTTGTAAGAGTTTCACACGCAACTCTTGAATACGGATCCTGCTCATACAAAGCATCAAGTATTGCATCAGAAATCTGATCACAAATTTTATCAGGATGTCCTTCTGTAACTGATTCTGATGTAAATAATCTTCTTTCCATTATTGTGTCCTTTCTTTTTAATAAATAATTTGTTTTATGTATCGTAAAACAGATTGCGCATCCTCATACGCATTTTCTTATAAAGTAAAAAACGGACCCTCTTTTAAAGGATCCGTAATCATCATGATTAAAAATCCTCTTATTGTTCGACTTGTCTTAAAACAATCTCGCTCAGGTGGGCACCTTCCTGCATAACAGGGGTTGCCGGGCTTCATCGATCCTATGTATCTCCACCACTCTAAATAAGGGAACTTATTTTTATTAAAAGCTACATTTACATGTATCCGTCTTTTACCGATAATATAATACACAAAATTAATTACTTCGTCAATACTCCCATATAATAAATTGACATTTTAGTACAAATTATTTATACTTAATATAGTTTTTTGTTCGCAATTTAGATATTATGCACAGAAATTTAAAAAATTTAAAAAAGCGTCGTTCACGACGCTTACAAGATTTGCTTCGCAAACTTGTTATCAGAATGCGTCTTCGACGCAATTTCCTATAAAGTAAAAAAAGATTGCATTTGAGCAATCTTAGCGTGCAAGCGGTTCGCAAAGCGATAATCAAATTTACCAAATTAATAATAAGGGGGATATACCATGCCAAACTTAAAAAATACTGCCCCTTCTGGCAATGAAAAGAAAATTTTTATTTTTGATGCACATGAAGGAATGATTTTAGCAAAGGACGTTCTTAACTCTGATGGTTCATTAATTGCCGCTTCCGGCACAATCCTTGATATGAACATGATAGCCAAAATTTCCGGTTACCATATTCTTGAAGTATTTGTTAAGCAGGAGCTTCCTAACAAAAGTAAATCCGCAGTAAAGCCGGGCGTTTCCCAAAATACTTCTGCTGAGCCTACATATTTTGATAAAATACGTGAAAGTGAAGAATTTAAAATTTTTAACAATATGTATGAATCAAATATTGATTCTTTAAAACACCAGCTTGATGACATTGTAAATGCTGCGGCAGATATTGATGTAGATGCCATCCTTGAGCAGCCGCTTTCTATTATTGAGCAAAGCTCAAACAAGCTTCAGATGTTTGAAATGTTGCACAGTCTTAAGGATAAAGATGATTTGACATATGCTCACAGCACCAATGTTGCAATAGTAGCTTCAATTATAGGACAATGGCTGCATTATCCCGAAGAAGATATAAAAGCACTTACACTTTGCGGTCTTTTGCATGATATCGGTAAGCTTACTATCGACCCTAAACTTTTAAATAAACCGGGCAAACTTACAGCCGAAGAATTTGACATTATGAAAAGCCACGTAAATAAAGGCTACGATTTAATAAAAGATACCGATATTGACGGACGCATAAAAGAGGCTTGTCTGCTTCATCACGAAAGATGTGACGGTTCAGGTTATCCTTTCGGCCTAAAGGGAGACCTAATACCTCCTTTTGCCAAGATAATTGCAATCGCTGATATTTATGATGCAATGACTGCTTCAAGAGCTTACAGAGGCGCAGTATGTCCATTTCATGTTATTCATATGATGGAAAAAGATGCTTTCAGCAAGCTCGACCCGGAATTTACACTTCCGTTCCTTAAAAATGTTGTATCATCATATATTCACAACAACGTAAGACTCTCTGACGGACGTCTCGGTGAGGTTATACTCATAAATGACCGTGATTTAAGCAGACCTATTGTAAAATGCAACGATGTTTTTGTTGATTTGTCAAAAACTCCAGGCGTTGAGATAGAAGCAGTTCTATAAACGACTTGTTTTTCTTTAATTAGAATTATGGCAAAACTGCCGCATATTTTCTTTTAAGCCGGAATAGTATATACAAACAACTATGCAGGGGTTTTTGCTTGAAAGAATATATTGAACAGCGGGCTGTAAAAACCGCAGAATATATCATTGAAACAAAAGCGACAGTGCGTCAGGCTGCACGTAAATTCGGCGTCAGTAAAAGTACGGTTCATAAGGATATCACTTCCAGATTATCCATGTTTAATCCGTCACTGGCAAACGAAGCCAGAGCAGTTCTTGAAGTAAATAAAAAAGAACGCCACATTCGCGGCGGTCTCGCTACACGTGAAAAATACTTACATAAAAACAGCTGACACCAGCTACTTAAAATAGCAGCAAGTCCCCTTATGAAGACTTGCTGCTATTTTATATTTCTCCATTCTCTCTCAGATACTCCAGAAAGCCCTCGCAGCCATCCTCTACATCGATATATGTCTCATCAAAATTACCAGTATACCACGGATCCGCTATATCCCTGCTTGATCCTGCAAAGCTGAGTAGCTTGTATATCTTCCCCTCTGGATCATTATTAAGCATCCTGTTAAGGTTCCGTATATTAGCGGTATCCATTCCTATAATATAATCAAACTTATCATAATCGGATAATGTAATCTGCTTAGCTCTATGAGGCACTAAAGGAATTCCTACCTCCTTCAGCTTGTTTACTGTGCCTCTATGTGGAGGGTTTCCGATCTCCTCCCTACTCGTTGCAAAGCTATCTATGATAAACTGATCCGATAAGCCCAGAGTATTTACCTTGTGGGTAAATACGCTCTCACTTAAAGTCGATCTACAAATATTACCATGACAGCAAAAAGCTACTCTTATCATTGTTTCCTCCTGTTAT
>ENA-ORMO01001563-ORMO01001563.1-human-gut-metagenome-genome-assembly--contig:-NODE-1563-length-23547-cov-6.195641_pt1 | contig 23547 bp, 24 predicted proteins | sample MGYA00242106_ERZ509001 | MGnify/ENA primary metagenome ERZ509001 (study PRJEB26280, sample SAMEA2338736) | human gut metagenome | biome: human gut; feature: human-associated habitat; material: faeces...
CAAAGCCTGATGGCGGTGTCAGAAACCTAGGAGTACCAACAGTAACAGACAGATTTGTACAACAAGCCATAGCGCAGGTGTTAACACCTATCTATGAGGAACAATTCCATGACCATAGTTATGGATTCAGACCGAATAGATGTGCGCAGCAGGCAATCCTAACGGCACTAGACATGATGAATGACGGAAATGATTGGATTGTAGACATTGACTTGGAAAAGTTCTTTGACACAGTAAATCATGACAAGCTGATGACTTTAATTGGAAGAACAATTAAAGATGGAGATGTTATCTCTATTGTAAGAAAGTACCTTGTAAGCGGAATTATGATAGATGATGAGTACAAGGAATCAGTTGTGGGAACACCGCAAGGAGGGAACCTTTCTCCACTGTTAGCAAACATCATGCTCAATGAACTTGACAAGGAAATGGAAAAGAGAGGGCTTAGCTTTGTGCGATATGCAGATGACTGTATTATCATGGTCGGAAGTGAAATGTCTGCGAAGAGAGTAATGAGAAATATATCTCGTTTTATTGAAGAGAAGCTAGGACTAAAGGTCAATATGACGAAGAGCAAGGTTGATAAACCGAGCGGACTAAAATACCTTGGATTTGGATTCTATTTTGATTCAAGGGCACACCAATACAAGGCAAAACCACATGCAAAATCAGTTGCGAAGTTCAAGAGGAGGATGAAAGAACTCACTCGACGTAGTTGGGGCGTTAGCAACAGCTACAAAGTGGCGAAACTTAATCAGCTAATCAGAGGATGGATTAACTACTTCAAGATTGGAAGTATGAAAACACTGTGTAAACAGCTTGATGCTAACAATCGATATAGACTTCGCATGTGCATATGGAAACATTGGAAAACCCCACAGAATAGAGCCAAGAACTTAATGAAACTTGGAATTAACAAATATACGGCATGGAAAGTAGCATATACAGGTCATAGAATTGCTTATGTATGTAACAAGGGTGCTGTGAATGTAGCTATAAGCAACAAGAGACTAACCCTGTTTGGATTAATCTCAATGTTAGATTACTACACCGAAAAGAGTGTTACTTGTTAAGTTGATTGAACCGCCGTGTACCGAACGGTACGCACGGTGGTGTGAGAGGTCGGGAAATTTTAATTAAATTTCCCTCCTACTCGATTTTCAATGAGATGAAAAAAAGCAGGACGGGAATGAATTTCCAGCTAATTTGAAGTGATTTTCGTTAGCTGACAGCTAATCCAAAATACTGTTTTGCAAACAGGAAAAAATACGATTCCTGCTAACATCGGGGTTCGGTCTTATTAAAACCTCAGATTGGGGATGTATAACAGTGTAAAAAGGGGTAAAATCCTTTATGGAATAAACACTCTGCTAATTTTGGTTAGCTGAAACAATAGAATATTTCATTAGCTACAGCTAAGTCAAAGAAACCTCCACTGGAGCTTCCTTTGACATGCTAAGGCATGGCAAGCGAGATGCTCGTTTGGATCAGATTCAATAAAAAAGAATCTAATCTGAACGGGCTTTTTTGTTTGGATTACAGGAAAAGGAGGAGTTCAATGGAAGAAAAAGAAGCAGCCACTCGGTTTGATGATGAACAGATAATTGAAATTGAGATTGAAAGGCTCAGATCTTTTAAAGATCATCCATTCAAGGTTGAAGATGATAAGGATATGCATCTTCTGAAAGACAGCATAAAGAAATATGGTGTTTTAAATCCGCTGATTGTCAGACCTGTACCAGATGGTGTATACGAAATCATTTCAGGTCACAGAAGAAAATATGCGGCACAGCAGCTTGGATATCGGAAAGTGCCTGTGATCATTCGGGTTATGAACGATGAGGAGGCTATTATAAAAATGGTGGATTCTAATCTTCAAAGAGAACGGATCAGTTACAGTGAGAAAGCTTTTGCTTGGGAGGCATTTCTGGCAGATGATAATGGCAGCCGGGAGATTGAAGTAACCACTACTACCACCCAGAGAGTTCTCTATGTCACTCTCACGAATACGAATTTTGATGCAGTGGCAAGGGCAAATCTGACAGAAGAACAGGAAATTCTGTATGATGCATTGAATACCACACTGGGCAACCGGGATTATCTGTGGGATGTGAACCGAATCACAGGAGCCGGAGGCGGCATGAGTTATGAGATCCCTCCGGAAGCATTGTCGGATGAACGGTTTGCAGGAATGATCCGGGAAGCAGAAAAATATCTGGGATATCCCTATGTATGGGGTGGATCTTCACCGAGCACCAGCTTTGACTGTTCTGGATTTGTATCCTGGGTAGTCAACCATTGTGGAAATGGATGGAATTATGGACGACGGACTGCAGATGGGCTTCGTGACCTTTGTACTTATGTTCCACCGTCACAGGCAAAGCCGGGAGATCACCAGGTCTCCGGCAAAGAAGCTGCGAACATGGTAGACGGTTCCGTCCTCCATGTAGAGGTCAATCTGGTCTGGAATCCGTAATTTCTTGGGTTCTTTCGGGCAGATATTATCCATGCGGCTGTATTGATTTTTCATATTCCAATTTCCTCCGTATTTGTCGTGTGTGGCACAGCAGCCCGCCGCAGTCAAGGAACTGGCTTCGCCTCGCTGCGCGTCCTTGACAGCGGTGTTCTGCCGTGCAGCTGGGTAACCAAGGCGGCAAAGCCGCCCTTTGCAAAAGGCTTTGACTGGTTATGATTCTGTTTACATGACGCACTCCTTCCCGCTGGTGGGGAGGGCGGACGGAGAAAAAAGATAAGAGCCGCATGACGGTAAAAAATCTTCCCATACCGACTACACAGAAATCCCAGCAGGATTTCTACGTTCATGCGGCATTAGGAAGACTTCGCTTCGTCAGCGGCTCCACAGCACAGCTACTTTATTTGATTGACTTCAGTATATCAGGAACGGGTGTTCGAGTCAAGATTCACAGCGAAAAAAGTGTTCGTGTTGGCGTAAAAAATGCACTGCAAAAGGAGCGGGGAGTGAGATTTGAGAGAATAGCAAGCACAGCAAGTGTATGTACACTTGCGGAAAATGGTGCTTGCCATACCGGAGTGACTTGCTGAATAGCAAGCACATCCGGTGTGGCCACACACCGGAAAAATGGGCGTTTCGGACTGTCTGCTGGATCGCCATTTTTCTATTTTGGGAGTCTCCCAAACCCTTGATCTTAGCCTTTTGCTGTAACCTTGACAGGGAAGCATTTGCTAAATCCCCTTTCTACCAATCGTCAGCACCCATTTGTGATTAAAAAAGATGTCATTATTTTTGAGATATGGAGAAAAGCCGGTTTTGTCATGGCCGGTTATATCTGCCTGCATACGCTGTCTGATTTTTTCACGAATGGCGGCTGGTGTTTGTGTAAGAGCAAGCCAATTTTCCAAACGCTGCGGCATTTCCGTTGTTTCGGATTTTTCTACGGCAAGGCCATGTGTTTCAAACAGGCTTAACATTTCTGCCTTGCTTAGATTTTTTACATGAGAGGGGTCGCGTAAAGTTTCAATTTCATCTTCTGTTTTTCGCAGCGGTTCGTCAGCGGCTTCCATATCTATCATTACCAACTTGCCGCCGGGTTTTAGTACCCGAACCATTTCGGAAAAAACAGCGGTTACATCTGTAAAGTGGTGGAAAGCAAGGCGTGAAAATACAATATCAAAGCTATTGTCCAGAAAAGGAAGTTCCTCCGCATATCCTTTCACGAAAACCATATTGCTTAAATGTTCTTTATCGGCTTCCTGCTGTCCAATCTGCAACATGGGAACCGTTGCGTCCAGACATACGACTGTCTGTACCAATGGCGCAAAGGAGCGGCCGCAGGCACAAGTCCCGGCAGCTACTTCTAAAAGCGTGTTTTCCTTGCATGGCGCGACGCAGGAAATTGTGTAATTCAAATATTCCTCTTTTGTGAAGTTGACGGATTTGCTCTCAAAGTTCGGGGCTTGTATCTCAAAGGAGTGATTGATTTTTTCTATGTTCTCTGGTTTCATAATGCGGTTCCTTTCTTTGGCGTGAAAAGGGATTCCATATCTGCCTTTTCCAACTGCAACAATTTTATCTTTTTATCTATTCCCCCGGCGTAACCCGTTAGGCTGCCGTTTGTGCCTACGACACGATGACACGGAACAATGATTGAAATTTCATTGTGGCCCACCGCGCCGCCTACAGCCTGCGCTGACATACGGGGCAATCCTTTCTTCACGGCGATCTGCTTTGCAATTTCGCCATATGTCATAGTCTGGCCGTATGGAATGGTACAGAGGATTTCCCATACTTCATTCTGAAAGGCTGTGCCGGTGAAATGAAGCGGTACAGTAAAATCCGGCTCTTTCCCCGAAAAGTAAATGTCAAGCCACTGTTTTACTTGCTCAAAAAGGGGAATTTCTTTTTCCTCATGCTCTTTGTCCAGATAAAGGGCAAAATATTTTTGCCCCTCGAACCATAATCCGGTTAAGCCAATATCATCTGCGGCTAAAAGAATATCGCCAATGGGGGAACCATAATGACTGGTGTACTGCATTATCAACCCTCCAATTCAAAATACTGATTAGAGTCCTGCGGAGCCTGTACGCGTTCCGTGTCCGTGTAGGAACGGATTTCGGAGCAGACCGTAATTTTATAACTCTCAAACAGTTTTTCTCGTCCCTCTTTCTGGCTCATGCGGTGCTGCATGGCGTTTCTCCAACGCTCTACGGCGGCCTCGTCCGTCCATATATTCATGGACAGCAGTTTACCGTCCTCATTTAGACTGGAAAACCGCTCTGCCCGGATAAAACCCTCAAATCCGGCAAGCAAAGGTTTCAACATGGCCGCAAGGTCAAGGTATTTCTTCATTCCGGCCTTTGTGGGCTTCACTTCAAACAAAACAATAATATTTGCCATTTCTTACTTCCTCCTATTTTCAAATCATTTCCGGCTTGCACCGTTTACAAGGGCGGTAGCCGTTTATCAATGCTTCTTCCAAAGTATCAAAAAACACAATATTTTTCTCTAATGGTGTGCGCGATGAACAGGACGGGCAGCAAACAATTTTCGTAGATTTTACTGCAACAAAAAATTGTCCGTCATACCGTTTATCCTTGTTTTTGACCGCTTTTATCTTTTCTTCTCGTTCCACGGCTTCCTCCTTTCTTCGGCGCATAGTCTTTCATGCCGGGAATAGCCTCGCCCGCAACAGCCCACAAATACAAACTGGCAACGCTGCAATAAGGGCTGAACCGCCTGCGGTATTTTTCAAACAGCTTGCGGTCTATTTTCCTGTGGTGGTAGACCATACGCAGCCCACGCTGGATTGCCAAATCGTCAAAACTGAAAATATCGGGACGCTGCAAGCAGAACAGCAAAATCATTTCCGCTGTCCATACGCCTATGCCTTTAAGGGAAGCCAATTCTTTAATTGCGTCTGCGTCCGGCATAAGGGCGATACGCTGCAAGTCAAATTCTTTATCCAGTACCTTTTTTGCAAAATCCTGAATGTATTCTGCCTTGCGAAATGTCATGCCAAAAGACTGTAATTCGGAAATGCTTGCTTCAGCAATAGCCGCAGCATTTACATCTCCAAAACTGTCTTTCATTCTCTGCCAGATGGTAGCCTGCGCCTTTGTTGAAATTTGCTGGCCGATAATGTGATGGACGACAGAGGAAAACAAATCGATGTCTATCTCGCGGTCAACATGACCGATTTCATCAATGACAGCACCTAAAATTTTGTCCTTGCCTTTCAAATATTCCACTTCGGTTTTTCCATAAAGGAAATACAATCGCTAACCCTCCCCTCTGTCTTGACTTTTTCTTTTGGACATATTATGATTTTATCACAACAAACGGGCTAATACTATTATAAAATCACCGGATATTATCATTATATTTTCAAAGGAGAAGCGGTAATGGAAAATGGAAAAGAGGATTTCATCAATTCGGTCAATCTGAATATCAACACGGATTTTCCCTATCTGGTTCTTGATGTTATCAATGATAAATCCTATCCCAGAAATCCGGGCTTTCAGGTCATGCACTGGCATGAAGATTTGCAATTCATCTATGTACTGAATGGTATAATAGAAGTACGGACACTTGATAATGCGATACGGGTACAGGCAGGAGAAGCAATTTTTATCAATAAGAATGTAGTGCATATGGTAAGTCGGCTTGGAGATTGTCATTATAACAGCTTTATTTTCCCCGCATATTTCCTTGAATTTTATCCCGGAAGTCCGGCGAAAATCTTTGTTGAAAACATAACGGCAAACGAACAGCTTTCCGTTTTCCGGTTTTCTTCCCTTGTTGACTGGCATAAAGATATGACAGTGATATTACAGCAGTTAGTAGAGATTGAAAGAAATAAAACGGCATTTTATGCCTATGAGGTTTTAGTCCGGCTTTCTGCCCTGTGGCTAATTATGAGAAAAAACATAACAATCCCGCCAGAAGGAAAGGAAAGCGTTGTCAATCTTCGTATGCAAAAAATCCTTCGCTATATTGAAGAACACTACGCAGAGGACATTACATTAGCTGATTTATCAAAAAGCGCAAATATCAGCAAATCAGAGTGTTCCAGATGTTTCAAATTAAGTCTGAATACTACGCCTTATAAGTATCTCACTGAATATCGTCTGTCAATGGCAGCGCAGCTTTTGAAAACTACAATCGAACCTGTTGGCAATATTGCGGCAAGCGTTGGTTTTCGCCAAATGAGCCATTTTGGAAAATGCTTTAGAGAAAAAACGGGCTATTCTCCAAAAGCATATCGAGAAATGGAGAATACCCCTTAATGTTTTCAGGGCATTAGGCGACAAAATGCTATGCAATCAAGATTGATAGATTGTTACTTATTTAGATTATTACTTGATTCTTTGGTATTTCTTTATTTAGTATTTTATTGTGCGGGATTTTCCTTGTGTGGCTTCTCCTTATGTGGATTTGCCACATCTGGATTTTCCATGTGTGGATATTGCCCATGCGGAGGGAAAGAAAAAGGGGCGATTTGCGCTCTGAGCAGCGTTTTCCTATGTAGGAATATCGGGGATATGGCAATGCCTTCAAAAACCGCTTACAGCGAAAGAAAACGCCCAAAATCGACCTTTATCCTGACAGTAAATTGTCCTGTCCATCCACCATTCAAGTCCCAAAAATGCCTGTCCCACAGAGACTGATTAGCTCGGCCATGGGGACAGGCGGTTTGGATTTTCTGATTGCTTATGCACTGCTGATTTTGTGTCATTCTTTATTCGAGATTGTCATTGCAGATTTATATGAAGTAACCCGTTTTGCAAAGAAAAATTACCCTAATGTTCCTTACTTCTTGTTTGGACACAGTATGGGGTCATTTATGGCAAGGCGCTATATAATGACATATGGAAATGAGTTGGATGGAGTGATTATTTCCGGAACAGGCAACCAGTCTGGAAGTGTACTGAAAGCTGGTAAAATAATGGTATCGCTGACTAAATTCTTTAAGGGAGACCGCTATAGATCCAAGATGCTGAAAAATATGTTTTTCAGCAAATTTAATGATCATATTCCAAACGTCAGGACATCAAATGATTGGCTTACAAAGGATGAAACTATTGTTGATAAATATAATACGGATAAGTATTGTACATATTCTTTTACGGTAAATGGATACCGTACTTTATTGGACGTGCTGTCATTCATACAGAATTCAGATAATATTGCAAAAATCCCGAAGGACCTTCCTGTGTTTTTGATTGCAGGAGAAGAAGACCCTGTTGGTAATTATGGAAAAGAAGTTAAACATGTTTATGAAATCTACAAAAAAGCAGGAATTAAGGATATTTCGATAAAACTTTATAAAAATGACAGACATGAATTGATCAATGAGACAGACAAAGAAGACGTTTATGACGATATCAGGCATTGGCTGATTTGTCATTTGTAATTTGATTTATCTACAATAAAGTACTGAATTTTTTTGGTTTTAGGAAGTTTCAGTGCTTTATTTTTTGTTCATTGTGGGAAATATGTGAGTTAGTGTATAATAATTTTCAAACGAATGGAATGATATACAGAACAGGAGGGATTGATAAGTGTCGGATATTACAAAAAGAGCATTAGAGGCATCTCTCAAAAAGATGTTACTGAAAAAGCCGGTTACCAAAATTACAATTAGTGATATTACAGAAGACTGCGGTGTCAACCGTGCAACTTTTTATTATCATTTCAAAGATATTTATGACCTCATTGAATGGTCCTGTGAGGAGGATTCCCGCATAGCAGCAAATGGAAATACTACATATGATGCATGGGAACAGGGATTTCTGAATATTTTTCATGCCGTAGAAGAAAACAAGCCTTTTATACTTAATGTTTACCGTCATGTCAGTCAGGAACAGATTATTCAATATCTGTACAGGGTTGTTTATCAATTGATTATTAATGTTGTTGAAGAATGCGCTCAAGGCATGAGTGTCAGGGAGGAGGATAAAAAATTTATTGCCGATTTTTACAAGTATGCTTTTGTGGGTATGATGCTTGACTGGATACGGAAGGACATGAAACCGTCACCGGAAAAGATGATTTTCAGACTGAGTAATTTAATAGAGGGAGATATCATTCGTATGCTTGAAAAATGCCGGATTGATAAGCCATATGATAATATCAACAAATGATGAAGTTTGTCGAAAAAAACAACAATATAGCCCTGTCATCGAAGAATTCGATGATGGGGCTATTCTGTTGATTGTGAGTAGTTATCATTCAATGTATATTGAGGATGTAATTGAAAAACATATATAACGAATTGAAATTCAGGAGGTATGATTATGTATTATTCAAGTGGAAACTATGAAGCTTTTGCTCATCCGAAGAAACCAGAAGGAGTAGATCACAAGTCAGCTTATATTATTGGTACAGGGCTGGCAGCACTTTCAGCCGCATGTTACCTTGTCCGTGATGGTCAGATGAAAGGTGAACGTATACACATTTTTGAAAAAGATCCGATTCCTGGTGGTGCCTGTGATGGGTTTGAATATCCGGGTGTAGGTTATGTAATGCGTGGCGGACGTGAAATGGATAACCATTTTGAAGTTATGTGGGATTTGTTCCGTTCTATCCCATCTATTGAAACTGAGGGAGTCAGTGTACTGGATGAGTATTATTGGCTCAATAAAGAAGATCCGAATTACTCTCTTTGCCGTGCGACTGTCAACCGGGGACAGGATGCACATACAGATAAGAAATTTGCAGTTTCAGACAAAGCACAGATGGAGATCATGAGGCTGTTCTTCACTCCGGATGAAGAATTGTATGATAAACGTATCGATGAATATTTTGACGACGAGGTATTTGATTCAAATTTCTGGCTGTACTGGCGGACGATGTTTGCGTTTGAAAACTGGCACAGTGCACTGGAAATGAAGCGTTATATTAAGCGCTATATCCACCATATCGGAGGTCTTCCTGACTTCACGGCTCTGCGTTTTACAAAATATAATCAGTATGAGAGTATGATCCTTCCGATGGTAAAATATCTGGAAAATGCCGGTGTCGTATTCCACTATAATACAAAGGTTGTAAATGTTGAGTTTGATGTTACATCCAACAGAAAGCAGGCTACCCGTATTGAACTTGAGGCGGAAGGTGAAACACGTTTCGTAGACCTCACAGAGGATGATCTTGTGTTCATCACAAATGGTGGATGTGTGGAAAACTCTGCAATGGGATCCCAGAATACACCGGCTCCATATAATCCGGAAATCAAGCCAGGTGGCGGATGGGATATGTGGAGACGTATTGCCGCCCAGAGTCCTGACTTTGGAAACCCTGATAAATTTTGTTTTGACAGTGAGCTGTGTAACTGGATGAGTGCCACTGTGGAGACACTGGATCAAAGAATTATTCCATATATCACAAATATCTGCAAACGAGATCCGTTTACTGGTAAAGTGGTCACTGGCGGTATTGTATCTGTAAAAGATTCCAGCTGGCTTTTGAGTTGGACGATTAACCGTCAGCCACAGTTCCGTTCCCAGCCAAAAGACCATTGTCTCGTTTGGGTATATGCGCTCTTTAATGACAAACCTGGTGACTATGTCAAAAAGCCAATGAGAGATTGTACAGGAAAAGAGATCTGTATGGAATGGCTGTACCATATTGGTGTGCCGGAAAACGAGATTGAAGAACTGGCTGAGAACAGTGCAAACACAGTTCCGGTCATGATGCCTTATATTGATGCCTTTTTCATGCCTCGTAATGATACGGATCGTCCAAAAGTTGTGCCTGATGGAGCAGTAAACTTTGCATTTATTGGCCAGTTTGCCGAGACCGCAAGGGATACTATTTTTACAACAGAGTATTCCATGCGTACCGGTATGGAGGCTGTTTATACCTTGCTTAATGTAGACCGTGGAGTTCCGGAGGTTTGGGGCAGCACATATGATGTGAGGGATCTTTTGAATGCGACTGTCAAATTGCGTGATGGAGAACCACTGACTGAGATGAAGCTGGGAATCAAGGAAAAGATTGCTGTTAAAAAGGCTTTAGACTTTATCAAAAACACAGATGTGGAAAAACTGCTGAAAGAATATCATGTTATTTGAGTTTGAAAAAAATTGAAATAATCATATTCTTTTCCATGATAAACAAATAAGCAAAAGCTTCCCGTTGTCGAAATTTATGTCGGCAATGGGAAGCTTTTATTGATCTTGGACTTTGAATGAATTCAGACAAACATGTTAAGTTTGCCTAGTTTTTGGATATATAGAAGATGTTTGCCCATAGAAGAAGAATGAAATAATATGTAGAATTTAGGCAGAAAAAGAGAATGGAGGTGAAAATATTGAAAAAGATTCGTATGGCAAGAGATGGGTATGTTTTGATTTCAATTATTTTCTATATAGTTGGAATCGTATGTATGACAATACCATCTATATCCCCACTGGTGCTATGTATCACAGGGGGCATCATCTTAGTTGCTTATGGAATTGTTAAGATTATTGGATATCTTTCAGATGATTTGTATGATCTGGCTTTCCAATATGATCTGGCTTGTGGAATATTCCTGATAGTGCTTGGTGTGATAGTGCTTGGATGCAATTTGCGTATCCGTTCATATCTTTCACCAGGACTTGGATTGTTGATTTTGCTTGATGCTGTATTAAAAGTTCAGACTGCAAAAGACGCAAAAGTATTTGGACTTGAAATATGGAAATGGATATTGACACTTTCCATCATTGTAGCTACTTTTGGTATCTTAATTATAATAAAGCCGTTTCAGGAAAGTCAAATCAGTCATGTCATTATCGGATGCGGTTTCTTTGCAGAAGGTCTCATGAACCATCTCACGGTCAAGGAGACGGTGAAGATTTCAAAACAAATCCAAGGACAGGAAAAGAACGAGGAAGATACTGACTGGGAAGAATAGCATGTTTAAGTAAAATTTATTATTAACAAATATAAAATCTTAGGAGGAACTCTATTATGAACGCATCAAATACTTTAAAGAAACTGGGAATTGAGCAGACATTCAATTATATTTACAAGGACCCGGATAAGCATATGCCGAAGATGATGGACTGGGCGGATAAATTTGCTGATGGTGAATTTATTTCTCAGAGAAAAATAATTCGGGAAGCAATTACAGATCCGGAACATCCTTATTATAGCTATATCCGCCGTCTTTTTAAAGAGGTAGATCCCAATGTGACTAAGACACTTGCCGTGAATCTTTTTATTAATGCCAGTCTGGTTGGCTGGAAGAAGGAAGAAGAACTGAGAAAGAAGTATAATTGTAATATTCCATGGGCTATCCTTCTGGATCCCACATCGGCCTGTAATCTGCACTGTACGGGTTGTTGGGCAGCGGAATATGGACACAAATTAAATCTTACTTATGATGAGATTGATGATATTATCTGCCAGGGAAAAGAATTGGGCGTTTATTTGTACATTTACACTGGTGGGGAGCCGCTGGTTCGTAAAAAAGACTTGATTCGGATCTGTGAAAAGCATTCGGATTGCGTATTCCTTTGCTTTACAAATTCAACATTGATTGACGAAGAATTTGCGGATGAAATGCTCCGTGTAGGTAATTTTGTACCAGCCATTTCTCTGGAAGGATTTGAAGAGGCAACTGATGGACGACGTGGAGCTGGTGTATATCAGAAAGTACGTAAAGCCATGGAACTTCTCAGAAGAAAGAAACTGATTTATGGAATTTCTTGCTGCTATACCAGTGCCAATTATGATTCAATTACATCAGAGGAATTCTATGATACATTGATTGAAATGGGCGCCTATTTTGTATGGTATTTCCATTATATGCCGGTAGGAAACGATGCTGTTCCAGAGTTGATGCCTACACCGCAGCAGCGTACCGGAGTTTATGAGAAAATCCGTAGTTATCGTGCCACAAAGCCATTATTTGCACTGGATTTTCAGAATGATGCGGAATATGTTGGCGGATGTATCGCTGGTGGTCATCGCTACTTACATATTAATGCTAACGGTGATATCGATCCTTGCGTATTTATCCATTATTCAGATTCTAATATTCGGGAAAAGACGCTTCTGGAAGCACTGCAGTCACCGATGATGATGGCTTACCATGATAATCAGCCATTTAATGATAATATGCTTCGTCCGTGTCCTATGCTGGAAAATCCTGACAAGCTTCGCGCAATGGTTGAAAAATCAGGAGCTCACTCAACAGATCTTCAATCTCCAGAAACAGCAGAACATCTTTGTGCAAAATGTGACCAGTATGCGAAGAATTGGAAGCCAGTTGCAGATGAACTTTGGAAAGAGAACAGAGCGAAAAAGGGAATCGCAAATTAAAGAAACAACTATGAATTTGAATATCAAAGTATTTATTCAGGTAATCGGAAAAAAGATGAAAGGAAATGAAAAATGAATAAAAGTAAACGATTTTTTACATCGGAGTCTGTCACAGAAGGGCATCCAGATAAAATGTGTGATGCTATTTCAGATGCCGTGCTGGATGAATTATTGAAGCAGGATCCTATGAGCCGGGTGGCGTGTGAGACGGTAACGACTACGGGTCTTGTTATGGTAATGGGAGAAATTACTTCCAATGCATATGTAGATATCCAGAAGGTGGTTCGAGATACAATCAGGGAAATTGGATATACAAATGCAGAGTATGGTTTTGATGCAGATACCTGTGGTGTGTTAACAGCCATTGATGAACAGTCGGCAGATATAGCAATGGGTGTGGATAAGGCTCTTGAGGCAAAAGAACATAATTTGTCGGATGAAGAGATTGAAGCCATCGGAGCCGGAGATCAGGGGATGATGTTTGGATATGCGACGAATGAGACTAAGACGTATATGCCCTATCCCATTGAGCTTGCACATAAGCTGGCATTGCAGCTGACAAAAGTACGAAAAGAAGGAATACTTCCATATTTGAGACCAGATGGAAAAACCCAGGTAACTGTAGAATATGATGAAAAGGACAAACCACTCAGACTGGATGCCGTAGTGCTTTCTACACAGCATGATCCGGAAATAACACAGGAACAGATTCAGTTGGATATTAAAAAATATGTGTTTGACGAAATCCTGCCTGGTGGAATGGTGGACGAGAATACAAAATTCTATATCAATCCAACAGGCCGTTTTGTAATAGGTGGACCGCATGGAGACAGTGGATTGACAGGCCGTAAGATTATTGTAGATACATATGGAGGATATGCGCGGCATGGTGGTGGAGCTTTTTCGGGAAAGGACTGTACTAAGGTAGATCGCTCTGCATCATATGCGGCCCGTTATGCGGCAAAAAACATTGTAGCGTCAGGGTTGGCTGAAAAATGTGAGGTGCAGCTTTCCTATGCTATTGGTGTAGCACAGCCCACCTCAATTATGGTGGACACGTTTGGAACAGGAAAACTTTCAGATGAGAGAATTACGGAGATTGTAAGAGAGAACTTTGATTTCCGCCCAGCTGGTATTATCAAAGAATTGACTTTAAGAAGACCTATTTACAGACAGACAGCTGCTTATGGACATTTTGGAAGAGAAGATTTGGATCTTCCATGGGAAAGGCTGGATAAAGTAAATGAATTAAAGAAATATTTGTAATAGTATAAAAATGGCACAGGAGGATTATGAGATGAACGTTGCGATTGTAACAGACAGCAACAGTGGGATCTTTGAAGAAGAAGGAAAGATTCTAGGTGTCCATGTCATTCCAATGCCGGTGATTCTGGAAGGGAAAACATACTATGAAGGCATTGATTTAACTCATGAGGAGTTTTATCAATGCCTTGAGGAAAAAAGAGAAGTTTTTAGTTCTCAGCCTTCACCAGCAGAAGTTTTAGACATGTGGGATAAACTGCTCTTATCCGAATATGATGAGCTTGTATATATTCCAATGTCCAGCGGACTTAGTGGTTCCTGTCAAACAGCTCAGGTACTGGCACAGGATTATGAAGAAAAAGTACAGGTGGTTGATAATCATCGCATTTCTGTCACCCAGAGGCAGTCCGTGTTGGATGCACTGATGTTGAAAGAAAAAGGGTGTTCTGCAAAAGAAATAAAAGAAGCCTTAGAACAAACTGCTTATGAATCCATTGTCTATGTAGGCGTGGAAACCTTAGAATATTTGAAAATGGGAGGACGTGTCACTCCGGCGGGAGCTGCCATGGGCACATTGTTAAGTATAAAACCACTGCTTGTAATTGCCGGGGAACGTTTAGATGCCTATGCAAAAGTTCGTGGAACAAAAAGCTGTAAAAAGCGTCTGCTTATGGAAATGAAAACAATTGCAGATAAATTTCATAAAAATAGTGATGAGATATATGTGGGCGTCGCAGGGAGCTTCGGAAAAAAAGAAGAACATCAGGAATGGATGGAAATGGTCCAAGAGATGTTTCCTTGGGAAGATGTTAAATACGATCCGCTGACATTCAGTATCAGCTGTCATGTAGGACCAGGGGCTTTCGGTATGGGGATAAGTAAAAAAATAAGAATTTAGAATAAGTGGGGAATCAAATGAAGCGTTCATGGTTTAGAGCATTGCTCTTGAGACGAGTACAAGTATTATTCTTGTTGATTTTACAACTTTGCTTTTTGTTCTTTATTTTTCAAAATGAAAGCTTTATTGCACAAGTATTACGAAGCGTTGTTCATATAATCAGTGGGTTTCTTGTCCTCTATATCATTTCTAAAAAGGACAAAGGGGCCAATAAAGTAATCTGGATTTTTTTGATTTTATTGTTTCCGTTGTTTGGAAGTCTGTTGTATATCTTATATAATTTTCAGGCATCTACAAGAAAATTTGAACAGAAAATATTTCAGATCGGACAAAAGAACAGAACCCTTTATGGATTACCTGGAAGTGCAGAAAAATCTGCATATTATGAAGCTCCTGCTCATATACCACAGATCCGGTATCTAAGGTATGCTGGTTTTCCTGTTTATGATGATACCCAGACTGAGTACCTTTCGCCGGGAGAGAAATTTTTTCCTATTTTCCTGGAGGAATTGAAAAAGGCACAAAAATATATTTTTATAGAATACTTTATTATAAAAGAAGGATTGATGTGGCAGTCTATTTTGGATATTTTGAAAGAAAAGGTTTCTCAAGGTGTTGAGGTGCGAGTTATTTATGATGATATTGGATGTTTTCTCGCACTACCGAAAGACTATGCGATGCAATTGAAAAATATTGGTATTAAATGTGAAGTGTTTAATCCATTTCGTCCTGTTCTTACGGCTATTCAGAATAATCGGGATCATAGGAAAATTACTGTAATTGATGGGAAGGTTGCTTTTACTGGAGGCTTAAATCTGTCTGATGAGTACATCAATACTTATGAAAAACATGGGTATTGGAAAGATGCAGTTATACAAATCAAAGGGAAAGCTGCATGGAGTTTGACATTAATGTTTTTGGAAATGTGGGAATTATGTTGTGGAATACCAGATGACATAGAGTGCTTTTTCCCAAAAAATGAAGTAGATGAAAGAATAGAATCAGATGGATTTGTACAACCCTATTCGGATAGTCCTGTGGATAATGAAAACGTGGGAGAACATGTATATCTTCAGATTATAAATAATGCTAAGGATTATGTCTATATCTGTACGCCATATTTGATTGTCGATGACAGCATGGTATCTGCATTGTGCTTAGCGGCTAAAAGCGGTGTAGATGTGCGGATTATCACTCCTCATATTTATGACAAGGCCTTGATTCATTTGACTACACGATCATTTTACAGGGAATTGATATATGGTGGTGTGAAAATATATGAATATTCAAAAGGATTTATGCATTCTAAAATATTTGTTTCCGATGACCAGATAGCGACTGTAGGAACAACGAATTTAGATTTTAGAAGCCTCTATCTGCATTTCGAATGTGGAGTATGGATGTATAACAGTAAGGCAGTATTACAAATTAAAAAAGATTATTTTGATACATTGAATGAGTGCACGCAGATTACATTAGAAGAGTGTATAGAAAGGTTGCCAATAAGGGTATTTCAGGAAATCTTGAGAATATTTGCCCCACTAATGTAAAGAGCACCGTCAAGTTGAAGCGGTGCTCAATCTAATCGGGTATTATGTCCTTGAAGATTCGGACAATTCAAGAAATGCCTGCTTCAAAGAATCTCCAATCAAATCAGTAATACGAGTAACTGACTTCAAAAGGTCAAAGTTCATGTTTTTGTCCAGCCAATCTAATGTGTATCCAAGAAGGCAACATTTATAGTACTGTATTAGGATAGTTTTATCTTCAGAAGGAATATTCAAATCTTTGGTAACAGCATGTACATATTGAGTTACTGTGTAGAGTATGATTCTTTCTAATTCGCTTTGGAATATATCTCGTTTCACAGAACGGTATATATGGAGCATGGCTTTTTTACGTTTTAAGCAACGCTCAACAATTGGAATCAAGCAATCCGTCGGTGAACCAAAATGTCCGTTAGTCTGGATGATTTGATCTACATCAGATTTTATCGTAGTTTCCAGAAGCTCAGGAATGTCATGAAAATGATAGTAAAAGGTGTTTCGATTGACTTGGCAGAGTTCTACGATATCCCTTACAGTAATCTTGGTGTAGGGACGTTCTTCCAACAACTGCCAGAAAGCATCTATGATGGCAGATTTTGTATGGTTCATATATATCAACTCGCTTTTTGTTTTTTTATATCGTAGCATAAAATGTCGAAGGATACAATGGTGTAGAATAATGAAAAAATTCGGAAAGATGATAAAAGGTATTTTGAGAATATGGTTCTTTTATTTGATAGTATGTCTGGTGATCCCGCCGCTGTATCACAAACGAGCTGATGAAGAAAACAGAGAGTGTGAAAGGGCGTTAAATATGGCTGGACAGGAGAGGATATTAAATATAGAAAATAATGTGGATGCGTTGGTGTGGCGGCTCCGTTTAATCGAATCGGCAAAAGAAAATATCGTGCTTGCAACTTTTGATTTTCGTGACGATAACAGTGGTCAGGATATGATGGCTGCACTATTAAATGCTGCAGATAGAGGTGTAAAGGTTCAGATATTAGTTGATGGCATAAATGGAACATTATATTTGAGAGGAAGTAGAAATTTTCGGGAACTTACGTCGCATGAAAATGTGGAGGTTAAGCTATACAATCCTATTACGCTGATAAAACCGTGGAAAAATAATTACAGAATGCATGACAAATATTTGATTGCAGATGATTTTGCATATATCCTTGGCGGAAGAAACACAGATGATTTATTTCTTGGTAATTATATCGACTCATATGATGAGGATAGGGATATTCTGGTCTATGAAACGGTTCCGGGTGAGGGTAATTCTTACAATCAGATTCAAGATTATTTCAAAAATATATGGAATCTTTCCTGCTGTAGAATGTCTGGAAAACATGAAGGAATTAATGGCAGATTAAGAGAACACTATCAGGAAGTCAGAGAAAAATATCCAGAAGCTTTTTGTGAAATCGATTGGTTTGAAGAAACGATTGAGACAGAAAGTATTGAACTTTGCACCAACCCTTTATATACGTATAATAAACAGCCACAGGTTTGGGACAGGATGGTAAATAAGATGAAAGAAGCGGACAACATTGTGATACAAACCCCTTATGTTATATGCAATCAGAAAATGTATGGTGATTTGAAAGCAATATGTTCGAAAAGTGTGAAGACAGAGTTGATAATCAATGCGGTAGAAAGTGGTGCCAATCCTTTCGGATGTACGGATTATTTGAATCAGAAGAAAGCTGTGAGGCAAACAGGAAGTTATGTGTATGAATATGTTGGAACCCAGGCATTACATACAAAGACTGTATTGGCAGGAGATACGCTCAGTATAGTAGGATCCTGCAATCTTGATATGAGGAGTGTGTATCTTGATACAGAAATGATGCTGTTTATAGAATGCAAGGAACTTAATGAAACTCTCCGTGGACATACAGAGAAATTGAAACTGAAAAGTAGACAAGTTGCTCCAGACGGAACGATTATTGATGGAGAAAATTATCAAATAATAGAACAGAGTGTAGGAAAAAGGATTTTTTATGGAATCCTGCGCATTTTAATTATTCCGTTTCGACATTTGCTATAAAAAGCAGAAATAGTAAATATTATTGATGAATGTGAGAGTTTACTAAAACTGGGAGGAGTAAAATATGAAAACGTTGAAAAAAATAAAGCTGGATATGTGGATAAATGCAATCATGACGGTATTGCTTGGAGTTTTATTTATAATAAAGCCATATGATTCATTTAAAGTGATTGCAGTGATTGCAGGTATTATGATTTTGTGCAGTGGGATTTTTGATTTGTTCTATGATTTAAAATTTCGGTTGAATACTTATTTTATGCAGGGATTGTTATTTGAAGGCATTTTGAAATGTATTTTGGGAATCTTTATCATTACACATGCTGGAATTACAATAGTGTTGTTTTCTTACGTGTTTAGTATTTTCATCATAATCAATGGAGTAATCTGTATGGAGACGGCTGTTTGTATGAAAGACATATTTCATGTGCGTTGTACATCATATGTTATTCTATCATGTATTATTATTCTGGCTGGAATTAGTATGATGTTCTTTTCACCGGATACAGTTTCAGCCGCTGCATTAATGGCAGGAATTATCTTCATTTTAAATGGCATTATTGACATTATTATATTATACCGATTGAGTAAAATAGGTAAAAAATATGCTCTTGAAATGAAGGATGTGTTTGATGAAGTAAATGGAAATATAATAGACGAATAGATATAAGAAATATCTTGTGATTATAATTATGAATGAGAAAAGTTGGATGAAAATCAGAAACAAAGAAAAAAAACAAAAGAGTGAGAAAAAGTCAGAAATAAAGCTAAAGAAACTCACTCCTTTAGCAGCAATTATTCTGATGACATTGATTCTTTTTGTGATTGTAAGAAAATCAGAAGAACCGTTGTCTATAAAAACGATATTGAGGTATACACCTGAAAATATGATTTTGGCTGCGTGTGTTTTAGTTTTGTTCTTTGCTCTCAAAAGCCTTACAATTATGTTTCCATTGTCGATTTTATATTTGAGCAGTGGAGTTCTGTTTACACCATTTATAGCTGTGATGGTAAGTATGGTTGGATTGGCGACAACCATTACGATTCCTTATTGGATCGGAAGATACAGCGGTGAGGATATTATACAGTATATTGGGACTAGATATCCCAAGGTTCAACAATTGACAGGATATCAGAATGAAAATGCTTTTTTTGTATGCTTTATAACCAGAATTGTTGGATTTTTGCCAGGTGACATTGTCAGCCTGTATTTTGGCGCTTGTGGAGTGAAATTCACCACTTATCTGACAGCAGGAATAAGCGGTTCTTTGCTCAGTATTGTTACTACTACTTTGCTTGGAACTAAGTTGAGCAATCCGTTTTCAATAGAATTTATCATGGTATTATTATTAAGAATTTTGGTTTCTGCCGGAACTGTAGTCTTGAAACACTATATGAATAAAAGAACAGGAGAGAAAGGAGAAAAATGAATAGAATATTAAAAGTCAAGAGTATATTGTTTCCATCTCTAGGATTAATCTGTATATTGTTTTCTGATAGAGTAACTCTTCTGTTACCTTATTTATTAGGAAGTGCTATGGTACTTGTAGGTACTCTGATGTTAGTAAGCTATTTTAAGGAAAAAAGTTTTTTGAAAAGCAGGCAGACGAATTAGCATATAGTATTATGATGTTTATTATGGGGATTGCATTTTTACTGAAAGGATCCAGTTCGTTGGAGGCATTAGGAATTACTTGGGCAATTATCGGTATTAGAAAGGCATCTAAATCATTGAATGGGGCAATTAGGCAGTTCTTTTGTAGAAATAATAATTGTGTTATACCAATGATAGAATTTTTTGTACGAATCACGCTAGCATTACTCCTTCTGTTTAATCCGATTGAAAAGATATCCAATCATGTGATTATATTAGGATTGGAAATAATAGCAGTTAGTTTTCCATTTTGTAATATATCCCATTCAGGATAATTGATGATGATAGGTATATTGATCCTTCGTATGATTCAATTCATACGGAGGTTTCTTTTTGCCTTTTTTTCTCATCTTTACATTTTTTTACTGAAACATGTTGTATAAGCCCCTCTGAAACTTTGGATATATAGAGGGACATTTATTTGCCACCTCAAAAATGATGAAATGAGAGGTAATGACATATGGCAGAGAAAAGATGTTATACAGTAAAAGAGTTACAGGAGATTCTTGGAGTCAGTAGACCGACGGTCTATAACCTTCTGAAGAAAAATGAATTCCGGTGGATCCAGTTGGATGGCGGGAAGTACCGCATTTCCAAAAAGAGCTTTGATGACTGGCTGGATAAACTGCCGGAAGATTTTAATTAATTCCACGTTAAATTACAAAATCGACATCCTAAATTTTTTTGAAAAAATGCGGTATGGTATGGGCAGAAGGAGGGAGACTTCATGGATCGAGAAAAAATGATAAATACGGAAGACTATGACAGTCTGTTGAAAGAAGTGGAAACAAACAGCCCATACAAAAGGCTGCCTTCTCCAGAAAAAAAGTGGATGAGTGTTTCGGAAATGGGGGAACTTCTGGGGCTTAAGAAAACGGATCGGTATTGGCTGATACATAAGAATTATTTTGAGACAAAAGAGTTTGCCGGTAAAATGCGGATCAATATCGAGAGTTTTGAAAAATGGTATGCAAATCAGATTAAGTATCACAAAGTCAATGGGGAAGAGCCGGGAAAGGAATTAAAAGAATGGTCCTATTCTATTCCGGAACTGGCTGAGATGCTGGAACTTACAGATGGTGTTGTCTATGACCTGATCAAGCGAAACAATATTGCGGTAGTGATCATAGATTACTGGAAACGTGTGCCGAAGGAGGCATTCCGGAAATGGTATGATGGTCAATCAAAATACAGGACAAAAGAAGATAAAAAGAGGGATGCGGAAATGGAAGCAGCTACTCTCACTATGCCGGAGATGGCCAGACAGCTTGGAATTTCCAGAAAGCAGGTATATAGTATCCTGAATAAAAAGGAGTATAAGCACTTTTTTGAATATGTAGTGATTGCTGATCGAAAACGGATCACAAAGGAAAGTTTTCAAAAGTTTCTGGATGGACAGGATGAGTATCATCTGGATCCGGCAAATGACTATGAAGAACTTGCTTTAGAGGAAAATGTTGCACTTGCGGATTTCCGAAGAAAAAAGTTGTCACAGACCGGACAGCGAGGCAGAAATGGAAATTTGAAATATCTTACGCCGGATGAAGCTGCATTTATGGCAAAAGTGAGCCGGTCCATGATTACTGTCTGGTACAAAAGAGGATATTTTCCGGCTGTTAAGGTGGGCGCCAATGTTCGTATCAAACGCAAAGAGTTTGAAGAGTGGCTGAAAAAAAGAAATACAGGAAGGAGCTGTTAGATTATGGCATCAATCAGAGAAAGAAACGGAAAGTTTAATGTGATTTATTCCTATACTGATCCGGACGGGAAGCGGAAGCAGAAATGGGAAACCTATTCTACAAAAGCAGAAGCAAAAAAGCGAAAGAAGGAAATTGAGTATAAGGAAGAAATGGGATCTATGGTGATTCCACAGTGCAAAACCATGAAGGAACTGCTGGAAGAATATGTTGCTCTTTATGGGAAAGATAACTGGGCATTGTCTACGTATGATGGAAATGTATCTCTCATAAATAATTATATCCTTCCGATTATCGGAGATGTGAAACTGGCAGAGATCAACACCCGTTTTATTGAAAAGTATTACCAGAGACTGTTGAAAACTCCGGCGGTGATCAATCCGATGATCGGTAAAAGAATAAATGAGTATGTATCGACCAGCACAATTCGGGAGATTCATAAACTTCTACGAAGCTGTTTTCAGCAGGCAATCAAGTGGGAGCTGATGGAGAAAAATCCTTGTATTTATGCGACGGTTCCAAAGCATAAATCAAAGAAACGGGATATCTGGACTGCTGAAACTCTGATGTATGCCATGGAAGTATGTGAGGATGAGCGGTTGAAACTGGCCATGAATCTCTCCTTCTCCTGTTCTCTTCGAATCAGTGAGCTTCTGGGACTTACATGGGACTGCGTCGATATTTCCGAAGAAGCAATTGAGGAGAACCGGGCATATCTTTTCATAAATAAGGAATCTCAGCGTGTGAGCAAGGCTGCCTTAAAGGAACTGGATGCAAAAGATGTCCTGCTCGTATTTCCGGAAAAGAGTAAAAAGAATAAGACGGTCCGTGTTCTGAAAACACCGAAGACAGACAGCAGTGTCCGAAAGGTATTTCTTCCAAAGAGTGTTGCCAAAATGCTGATCGAATGGAAAGAAAAACAGGATGAAACAAAAGAAGTCTTAGGGGATGAATATCTGGATTATAACCTGGTCATGGCAAGTACTTTTGGACTTCCTCTGGGTGATGGTGCCATCAGAAAGCCATTGAATCAATTGATCAAGGAGAATAATCTCCCACCGGTGGTCTTTCACAGCCTGAGACACAGCAGTGTTACGTATAAGTTGAAACTGAATGGCGGAGATATCAAGGCAGTACAGGGCGATTCCGGACATGCCCAGGTCAGTATGGTCACAGATGTATATTCTCATATCCTAGATGATGACCGGAAGAAAAATGCAGAATTATTTGAAGAAGCATTTTATGAGAAGAAAAATCTGGATCCGCAGATGCATCCGAATACAGCAGAAAATACGGTGACGGTTCCGGAAGGCGTGGATGCAGAACTGCTTGCAAAAGTTCTTAATAATTCTGAGATGGCGGCACTTCTTACGTCACTGGCGAAGACGATGAAATAATAAATGTATAAGAGATATGCATATGGTTTTCGTTCCTAGAAAGTTAAACACTTGATATTTATCATGCATATTATGACTTAATACAAAAACTATTAAATAATTGTATGAAATAATTCGGGGCTTTTATCTCTGGCGTTTTACGGAAAAATGAAGGAGATTTCCATGAGTAATTTTGATAAGATAGAAACATGCAATCGTGGTCGAAACGCCATAGACAAATCGACAATAACGTTGTATAGTAATAATAGAAA
>ENA-ORMO01001564-ORMO01001564.1-human-gut-metagenome-genome-assembly--contig:-NODE-1564-length-23546-cov-4.688434_pt1 | contig 23546 bp, 26 predicted proteins | sample MGYA00242106_ERZ509001 | MGnify/ENA primary metagenome ERZ509001 (study PRJEB26280, sample SAMEA2338736) | human gut metagenome | biome: human gut; feature: human-associated habitat; material: faeces...
ATCGTGAAAAGCCATGCATTCCACTGCATCTACAGAAAATTCTATCTTTTTTCAATTGCTTTCATGATAACCGTATTGACAGCTTCTAACAGTGTTTCCTTTATATTTCGTTTTTGAATCTGTAATTGAATCATATGGTGTTCCAGCCTGGACATTTGAAAAAATAACGCCATAAGTGTTTCCAGTTTTTCCAGGTCTTTTTTCCCCTGATTTCGGAGTTCTGCCCGTTCTTCCAGAGTAAGGCTTTCCTCTTCCAGTAATTCATAATTAATCTTTAAGGCGGCCAGTGGTGTTTTTAACTGATGGGAAATATCCGAGATTAATGTTTTGGTATGCTGCTGCTCATCCTCTAACCGCTCTGTCAGACGGTGCATAGCAGTTCCCATTTTATCAAGTTCCTTCTGTAATTGCTCCAAATCTGGATTATCCACGTTCATGGAACTGTTTTTTTCATAATCTCCCTGGATATAAGCATGCATGTTCTCAATGAGGACTCCCATGGCTTCCTGATATTCTTTTTTTCTTTCCCTCTCATGAAATTTGTGCGAAAAAGAGATACACCACCACACTCCTGCTGCCAGGAAGATTTCTACTGCAAGAAAGAGAAAAAAGCTCTTGCTCTCACGAGTAGAAAAAATGGAATATCCATAATCCTGCTTGATTTGTAAGGCTTTTTCTTCTATCTCTTTTTTGGTTACAGATGCGGAAGCCGCTTTTTCCTGCATTCCAATCAAGATTCCCTCAGCTTCTGGAACTTCCAGGGCTAAAGCTGCTGTTGTTTCCAGGTTTTCCCCAAAACGCTGGTTTAAATAAAAACCAGCCGTTGCAAGCATGATGAGAATCAGCAGAAAACCTGGCCAGAACCGTATGTTCATTCTTTTCTTACCTTTTCTGTCCATAAATATCCAAGTCCTCTTACATTTCCAATGGCATTTGTCTGTAATTTGTTTTTGAGTCTGCTGATATTCACAGTCACCGTGTTTTCTTCCACAAACTGGCCTTCCATATCCCAGACATGTTCCAAAATCTGTTCTTTGGTTACGATTCTTCCTGCATTTTCCATAAGATAAATCAAAAGCTGCAGTTCCTTTTTACTTAATATAACAGGCTCACCTTTTTCGTAGACCTGCATGGTATTACAATGAACCTGGATGTCCTTTGAAACCAGTATTTGTCCTTCTTGTTTCACAGCCCTTCGCATGAAGGCATTGACCTTTGAAATCAGCACAAGGAGGCTAAAGGGTTTTGTCATATAGTCATCTGCCCCACAGTCATACCCATTGACAATATCTACCTCCTGATCCAGTGCAGAAAGAAAGATAATATAAAGCTCGCTTTTTGCCCTTGCTTCCCTGCAAAATTCCATGCCACTTCCGTCTGGAAGAGAGATATCACTGACGAGCAGGTCAATGGATTCCTGTTCTAAAAACTGCCTTGCCTCTTTGATGGTAAAAGCAGAAAAAACTTCATAACCTTCTTTTTTCAGTTTTAAAGAAATTCCGCGGTTTAACCCTTCATCGTCTTCCAGCAATAAGATTTGTTTCATATGCGGTTTATCACTCCTTTGTGCTTTCATTTTCCAACAATCTGCTCAAAGGTTTGTCCCCCAGGAAATATAGCTGATGCAGTGCCCTGGTGATGGCTACATAGAGAAGCTTTGCCTCTTTTGGGTTTTCTCCATAATGCTCCTCATCTGCTTTCCAGAGAATGACAGCATCAAATTCCAGGCCTTTGGTCAGAGTTACCGGGAGTACCATCACCCCGTTATGGAAGTCCTGGGTTTCCTCCTGGATTCCAAGGATTTTTCTTACTTCTTTTGCTTCCTCTTCTTCTCTGCAGATCACAGCAATGGTTTCAAATCCCTGTTCCTGTACCTTTGCTACCGTAGATTTCAGAAGCTGGTTCAATGCTTCTCCTTCCTGGATGTTTACCTGAACCTCCTGGCCATGGCGGATCACAGGCTGTATTTTATAACTTCCCTGGGAAGCCTTTTCCAGCACTTTTCCGGCACATTCTGAGATTTCAATGGTATTTCGGTAACTCTTTGCCAGAAGGTAAAAGCTGTCCTGTTCTTTTTGAAACAGCACTTTTTTCAAGTCTTCCCAGTCATTCATACCTGTTTCGTAACGGATATTCTGGGAAACATCTCCCATAATGGTAAAATAACAGGTGTCTAAAACCTGTTTCATCACATAATAGATCATAACACCGAAATCTTGTGCCTCATCAATGATAATCTGGCTGAATTCATCTGCATCCTTTTTCTTCAAAATCCGTTTCCAGATGAGGCATAGTGCCGCAGTATCATATAAATCAAACCTTCCTTTTTTTACATGACACAGCGTTTCCTCCCAGTCATTGTTGTTCAATCTGTTATTTTTCATAAGCCAGAGCAGAAATTCCTGGTAAATCTGAGGCTCTGTCCATTTATTCTTTGCGGAATGAAAATAGTTCCGGTATTCTTGCAGTTTTCTCTTTTTCTCATTTTCTTCTTTTTCCGTACAGAGAAATTTAATCCTGGAAGCAATCCTGGTATTTAAGAGTTTTTCCAACTGCAAAATGGAAAGCTGCGGATTCCGGTCCCTGGTCTCTTTCATGTTCGCTTCTGACAGCAAGATACCAAGTTCAGAATCTTTGATCGTATCCAGTATCAAAACATGCTGTTTCCAGACATCCAGAAATTCTTCCAAAGCATTTACAAAGTCCAGCTTGCTTTTTACCGGAGCCATGTTATCCTCAGGAATCACCTGATATTTTTTCTTCCAGGATTTTCCCATTAGATAAGGCAGAAAAATGTCCATCCGCATCTGCCTTACATGATTGACATCCAGTTCCGGCAGTCCGCTGCTGATATAATTTAACAACATATCACTGCTTCCAATGATGCAGAATTCGGAAGGCTTGTATTTCTCTTCGTAGTTATAAAGTACATAGGAAATCCGGTGAAGAGCAACGGTTGTCTTTCCACTTCCGGCAACACCCTGTACAATGATATTTTTAAAGGGAGTATCCCGGATGATTTCATTTTGTTCTTTTTGAATGGTGGCGATAATATCTCCCAGAACAGCTTCTTTGTTTTGGGACAGATATTTTACCAGCAATTCATCATTGGCAGCAACATCATCATCGTAAAAACCCAGCAACTTCTTTCCTTGGATATCATAAGTCCGTTTCTTATATAGATCAATCTCTACTGGCTGGCTTCCAGGTACTTCATAGTGCCCATACCCCAGTTCGTTCTCATAGTAGACGCTGGAAACAGGAGCACGCCAATCTACAATAATGACTTCATTGGCATTTTGCGTAATTCCGTTTTTTCCAATATACAAACTTTCTCTGGCACCATAGGTTTCATCCTGGTAGTCGATTCTTCCAAAATAGGCTTTCCTGGAAGCAGCTCTGTTTTTACGAAGGGAATTCTCAGCGTGCTCCAGAATATTTCTTCCGGCCATCAGCATACCATAGGAATCACCTTCTCCTTTTTTTACTGCCTGAAAAAGCTCTGTCACCTCTTTTTTGTAGCGTCTTTCTTTTTCCTCATATAAGTGGATATTCTCCTGGATAATTTTCAGACACTGTTCCAGATGCATTTTCTCCTGTTGTTGTTCTTTTAGATGTTTTTCCATGTTCTTACCTCACTTTTCTCAAATTTTTCACTTAAAATCTGAAGCAGGCACTCGTTCCCATCCCTAAACGGCACCTTCCAGTTTCAGGCGGTCTTTCATTATAGCAAACAGAAGGGTAAAAAACAACTCCATGAAACAGGTTTTTCTGTTTTATGGAGCTGTTTTGTGGGATTTTCAAATCTATTAATTTCTGTTACCGTATTTTGTATTTTGGGGGTCTGAATGAACTCTTAAAATTCATTGCCCGGAAACCTTGGGATTCCGGAAAGTCCGGCAGCAAGTTCTTCGTCTGTAGGGATATAATCAGACATTTCACCATTGTTAAATCTTTCATATGCGAACATATCAAAATAACCTGTTCCAGTAAGCCCGAATACAATGGTTTTTTCTTCGCCGGTTTCTTTACATTTGAGTGCTTCGTCCATGGCTACCCGGATAGCATGAGCACTTTCCGGTGCAGGCAGAATTCCTTCTACCCTGGCAAATTGTACGGCTGCGTCAAATACAGAGGTCTGTTCTACAGAACGTGCTTCCATAAGCCCATCATGATAAAGCTGAGATAAAATAGAACTCATACCATGATAGCGAAGTCCTCCGGCATGGCTGGCAGACGGAATAAAGCCACTGCCAAGGGTGTACATTTTCTGTAATGGTGTTACCATACCAGTATCGCAGTAATCATAAACGAATTTACCTCTTGTTAAACTTGGGCAGGATGCTGGTTCCACAGCAATAATCTGATAGTCCCGCTCTCCTCTTAATTTTTCACCCATAAACGGAGAAATCAATCCACCCAGATTGGAACCGCCTCCGGCACATCCAATGATCATATCTGCCTTTACATCGTATTTATCCAATGCTGTTTTGGTCTCCAGTCCGATAATCGTCTGATGCAGAAGCACCTGATTCATAACACTGCCGAGAACATAACGATACCCTTCCTGCTGTGTAGCTCTTTCCACTGCTTCGGAAATAGCACATCCCAGGCTTCCGGAAGTACCTGGATGAAGTTCGAGAATCTTTCTTCCAACTTCTGTTGTTTCAGATGGAGACGGAGTCACAGATGCTCCATAGGTTCTCATGACTTCTCTACGGAAAGGCTTCTGCTCATAAGAACATTTTACCATATATACCTGACAGTCTAATCCAAAGTAGGAACATGCCATAGAAAGGGCGGTTCCCCACTGCCCTGCTCCGGTTTCCGTTGTTACACCTTTCAGTCCCTGCTTTTTCGCATAATAAGCCTGAGCAATGGCAGAATTCAGCTTATGACTTCCGCTGGTATTATTCCCTTCAAATTTATAATAAATTTTTGCTGGTGTCTGTAATTTTTCTTCTAAACAATAGGCACGTACCAGAGGAGCAGGCCGGTACATTTTATAAAAGTTTCTTATTTCCTCTGGAATATCGATATAGGGAGTGGTATCATCCAGTTCCTGTTTTACCAGTTCTTTGCAAAATACAACTTCTAATTCTTTCTCTGTCATTGGCTTTAAAGTTTCTGGATTTAAAAGAGGAGCAGGTTTCTGTTTCATATCAGCCCTCACGTTATACCATTGTTTCGGAAGCTCTGATTCTTCTAAATAGATTTTATAAGGGATTTCTTTGTTTTGATTTGACATAATGGTGTCTCCTTTCTTTTAGACTTCCAGGGACAGGTACAACGTTTTGTGAAACAAAAAAGCCCTTGTCCCCAAAAAACAATTGTTTCCAGGGACAAGAGCAAAAACTCCTGCGGTGCCACCCAATTTGATACTTGCGTATCCGCTCATCGCATGCTTCACATGCTAAATTTGATAACGAAGTTTATTCTCCGGCCTTCATACTTTGTTCTGTTGGCCCTCAGAAGCCCATTCCCTTTTAGCTCTAATACTGCATCCCACCATCTGCAGCTCTCTGGGATTAGAAATATGTTTCATAAAACACAGAATAAAAGGTACTTACTCTTCTTCAACGGTTTAGCTTGTTAAACAATTTATATCACATCCTAACATAAATTGTCAAGAGTAAATGAAAACTCTTTTTTTATTTTTTATGTACACCAATAGAATAGGATTTTCGGAAAGTCTTGCCTGCTTCCAGAGAAATCACATCTGGCTTTTCAGAAATCTCTTTCTGGAAACCATAATCATCACATCTCCCCATCCATGGTTCCAAACATACGTAAGGTGCTCCTGGCAGACTCCAAATACCAAAATTGGTAAATCCTTTACATTCCATGGTAAGATAAGGTGTTCCATCTGGATAGCCGATTCCTACCCATTCAATCTGTCCCTGATCAAAAATCAGTGCATCATTATCAAACATATGCTCTGTAATGTTGCAGCCATAATACTCTCCAATAGGTTCCAGAAGAAGCGTATGTTTGGTGCTGCTATCTGCTGTTCCTGTATTTCCATAAACCAGAAGATATTCCAGTGCTTCTTTACGCTGAAACAGAAGTTTATAATCTGTCTGTTTTGTGTTTTCTAAAATCGGAACATTAAACCCTGGATGTCCACCAATGGTAAAATACATGGTTTCCTGATTTTGATTTTCAACTTCCCAAAGGACTTCCAAATTTCTTTCTTTCAAGGTATAGGTTACCTGTAACTGGAAAGAAAAAGGAAAATAGTTTCGGGTTTCTTCTGTGTCACAAAGCTGAAAAGTAAGCAATTCTTTTTTTGCTTCTATACAGGTAAATACAGCGTCTCTAGCAAACCCATGCTGTATGGTGTCATAATATTGTCCTTTATAAAGACAATGGTTCTCATAATTACGCCCAACATTGGGAAACAACAGAGGTGAACGCCTTATCCAATAGGCTTCGTCACCATACCATAATACTTCTTTTTCCATTTCTTTATCATAAATCTGATAAAGCTCTGCACCTGTTTCACATACACTAATTTTCAGGTATTCGTTTTCTAATGTATACATAAAATGAACCCCCAATTGTAATATTTTTTCTATAGGGTTAGTTTATCATATACAGAGGTTCTCCACAAGAAAAAATCTATTCATAAAACTCGGCAATTAATTTACTGCTAAAATTTTCCTGTAAATGAAAATCAAATAAAATCTGAAGAAGTCCAAAACGATTTCGTAAATCCTTTGCAAAATAAATGCCTTTTTGAAACACCTCTTTTGGAACTTGAAGCTGTATCGGAGAATAAGGTGCATTCATAGATTCCAGGAGATATTGAATTTCTTTGGAAGAAGGAAGCGCTTCTAATATTTTCCAGATTTCTTCCTGATGGTCTAGGAAAATTTTGCGTCTTCTTAAAACTTCTTTATCTGAGTTTTTTCCAATATCTTCTTCTAATTTCAGAACACCAGAGGCAGCTGGTCCATAAGCATCTAGGATTTGCTTTTCCCAGACAGCCATTTGAAAGTGCGGTTCTTGCAATGATACCATAGACAACTGGCACTCTTTTAACATTTCATATAAACGGAGTGCTGAAACAGTACCCACACCAACTTTGGTGCCATGCAGAGGATCTTTCTTTCCTGCAAGTAAAAACATCATTTCCCAATAATGAGACATGTGATGCTCACTCCCTGATGCAGGCCTGGAATTCCCAATATAGCTCATGGCAATGCCACTTAATACTAAACCTTCCATAATAGCGGCAATAGCAGTTTTATCTCGTTTGATAGCGGCTGGTGCATACTCCACTACTTTTTGAATAGATTGACGAACCAGATCTATCATTTCCTGGCATATATATTCCTCATTGATAATATGTGCTATCTGCCAATCTGCCAGACACACATATTTTCCAATAATATCCCCTGCACCTGCTGCAATCATATGAAGCGGTGCTTTGGCCATCACATCCAAATCTCCAATAATTACTCTGGCTGGTCTTGCTTCATAGGTAGTCTTTAAATGCTGAATAATCAAAGGTGACACATTGGATGCATAGCCATCCATAGAGGGAGCCGTTCCAATAATGTAATAGTCTATTTTCATTTTGTAGCTAATGTATCGGCAAAGGTCATTTATGGTACCGCTCCCCACTGCAAGAATCAAATCACAATCATTGGGAATCTGAGTGAACAGAAATACCAGAGCCTCTTCATCTGGTACCAGTTCCTCATTTGAAAATACAATTTTTTTATAAGTATATCCCGCCTTTGTAAGCTCCTCATATACTTGGAAGCCTGCCGCTTCCTGAGTGTGTTCATCACAAACCACACAAAGATTTCCATAAGAATGCTTATTTAAAATTCCTGAAAGCTGCTTAATGGCATGTTCTTCAATGATGATTTCTTCAATATCGCAAAAATGTGTTTTGCCGCAAGAACAACATACATCCTTTTGCAAATACTTTTTCCAATCTATTTTTCCCATGCTTGCTAACTCCTCCTATGTACTATGCAAAAATTAATTCCACTTCTAAGACAACCTTAACATGGGAAAGGAGCTTCGTCAAATGATGAATCAAATTATTGATATGCTATATTATTAATAATTCAAATTATTAATTTTTCTCTATTACATTTTTGGGGTATCCAGAACTTCCACGAATAATCAGACGTGGTTCATATTCAATATGATGAATCATTTCTCCAGATTGTTTTCCTTTTGGTAGTTTCTTCTCTTCTATTTTTTCTATTAGAATTTTGCAGGCATCTTCGCCCTTTTTTCCAGTAAAATGTTCCACGGTAGTTAAATCAATTCCATGCATTCCAGAAATTAATAAATTATCACATCCCAAAACAGATATCTCATCTGGGATTTTATAATGTCTGTCTAAAAGCGCATCTCGTATTCCCAAGGCAACCATATCATTACTTCCTACTATAGCTGTTAAATTGGGAACTTCCTGCAGGACTTTTCCAGTAAGCTCATAACCTGTTTTATATTCCATATCCACTCCTTGAAAGAGGGTATCCATTTCTTCTGGAAGACTTTTTATGTATACATAGTCCCCATATCCGGCCTCTTCAAAAGCTTTGCAAAAACCTTTAATTCTTGCTCTTCTTGCGGATTGTCTTTGGGTAAGCGGTGTAGATAAAAAGGCTGCTCTTTTATGTCCAAGACGCAGAAGATATTCTGCAAGCATATGACCTATCTTCTCACTGTTTAGTTCTACGGTATCCATACCCTTCATAGCATCTTTTTCTCCGATATGTACCATAGGAATCTTTTGGGATAGATTTCGGACAATTTCCGGAAAACTGGGAGAACAGGTATAAATAATTCCAGAAGGATTTAATTTTTCAATTTTTCGCAGGTATTTTTCTTCTGTTTGATAATCTCTTCGTGTATTACAAAGAAAAACATCGTATTTATTTTTTTGTGCTGTCATTTCAATTCCCTGAAGCAGAGAAAAATAATACGGATTGGTAAGATTAGGACAAATCACAAAAATAGTTCCTCTCATGGATATTCGTGTTTTGGGAAGTTTTTTCTCATTTTTATACCCAAGTTCTTTTGCTGCATGTTCCACCCGTTCTATAGTTTCCCTAGAAAACGAAACATTGTACTTTTTATTTAAAATCATGGATACTGTAGATTGGGAAACACCTGCTTTTTTTGCCACGTCTGTAGAAGTAACCTTCTTGCAATTCATAGTCATACCTTCCTTTCTGTTTCTTGGTTTTTCAAGAATATTTTATCATTGAGAAAGGCAACAGACAAGAAATACCAATTCTATTTTTTTTCTGTAGAATAATAAGGTATACATAAATAAGAACCTTCGTAAATTAGGTCACTTTCCATATGGTTTATATTTTTCACTTCTTGAATATAATCTTTAGGAGAACGATATTCTTCTGTCATATATTCCTCTGCAATATCCCACAAACTAGTTCCAGCTTCTACTTCAATGCTAGTAAAATATTTATAACGTTCTGTTTCTCTGATACCTGCATTTGCAATATTGGCTGTATTAAAAATAAGAACTAGGATTATAGTAAGTAAGGCAGCAGCAAAATAGAGACTTCTTTTCCTCATAGTGGATTTTCTCTGCATAATTCTCCCATGTTTGTATGATTTTGTTACAACAGTAAAACTCCGGTTTCTTTCCTTCATTTTGAATCCTCCTTTACAAAATACGAAAATATGTTCACGAACATCTGTTCTAATTTATAAAACAAGAATACTACAAGAACAAATGTTTGTCAATACTGTTTCGAACATATTTTCGCCTCTTGACACGAACAGATATTCCGAATATTTGTTTGCATTATGAAAAGATTTATGATATGATATTGAAAATAAAGCGTATTCCTAGAAAGAACAGTACAGGACGCTGTACATAGAAACTGGAGGTGCCTGATATGACATATGGAAAAATCAGCCAAAAGCAATCTGAAATTTTAGAATATATGAAAAACGAAATTTTAAACAGGGGTTTTCCTCCTTCTGTTCGGGAAATTTGTGAAGCAGTAGATTTAAAATCCACTTCCTCTGTTCATTCCCACCTGGAAACTTTGGAGAAAAATGGATATATCCGCAGAGACCCTACAAAACCAAGAGCCATTGAAATTGTGGATGATAATTTTAATCTGGTACGAAGAGAAACTGTAAATGTTCCAATTCTTGGGAAAGTAGCGGCAGGAGAGCCTTTGCTTGCGGTAGAAAATATAGAAGGATATTTTCCTATCCCAGCGGAATACATGCCTAATAATAAAACTTTTATGTTGGTTGTTCAGGGAGATAGCATGATTAATGCTGGTATTTTTGATGGGGATTATGTGGTAGTAGAACAACTTCAAACCGCTGAAAACGGCCAAAAGGTAGTTGCGTTGGTAGATGATTCTGCAACAGTAAAAACATTCTATAAAGAAAAGGGACATATTCGTCTTCAGCCAGAAAATGATTTTATGGATCCTATTATTGTAGAACCGGATCAGGCATTTCAAATTTTGGGCAAAGTAATCGGTGTATTCCGTTTCATGCGTTAAATAAAAAACAGAGTAAGGCAATTTTTTTCACAATTGCCTTACTCTGTTTTAAAAAGCGCTTAGTTCAGACTTTCTCGTTCTATCAGGGAACCATCTCTCCAGATACGTTCCAAATCATAGAACAAACGATTTTCTTCATCAAAAATATGAATTACCACATCTCTATAATCCATTAAAATCCAATTTGCACTCTGATAGCCTTCCATCTGTTTTGGCTCTACCCCTGCTCTTCCAAGAACTTCATCCACATTATCTGCCATGGCCTGTACCTGGTTACGGTTAGCACCACTGGCAATAATAAAATAGTCCGCAAGTGTAGATACCTGTTCAATATTAATAATTTTAATGTCCTGTGCCTTTTTATCCTCCATGGCTTCACAAGCCAGACGGGCAATTTCTTTACTATTCATGGTTCTTTTTCTCCTTTCCCCTTTTTGTAAGGTGCATGGTTTCATAATAGTGAAATGCTTTTTCTGTAGCAGGATCAATGGTTCTGCCGCTTCTTTCTAAATAGGATAAGCTGTCTTTTAAAATATAATACATCCCTTCATTCAAATCCATAAATGAGACCTTCCGAATCCATTCCAGATTTGGGGCTTTATCCCTCTGGGGCTCAATATAATCAGCAATATAAACGATTTTTTCCAAATCTGTCATATTGTCCTTTCCTGTGGTATGCCAGCGGATAGCAGAAAGAATTTCTTCATCTTGAATCCCATATTTTTCTTTGGCAATAGCAACCCCCAGCTTTGCATGAATCAAAAAGGGATTTTGCTGTTCACATTCAGAAAGCAAAACATGATATTTGTCACATAGTTTCCATTTCTTTTTGTTGGGAATACATTTTGCACAGTCATGAAGCAGTCCGGCAATCCTGGCTTTTTCCATATCTGCCCCATGAGCCATAGCTAGAGCTGCTGCTGTATACATCACACCCTGGGTATGCACAAACCGTTCTTTATCCAGATATTTTTTTAGTTTTTTTTCAAATTTTGCTATTTCTGATTTCATCTGTATCACAATCCTTATAGATTTTATTTTCTGTAATATAAGAAATCACTGTCTCCGGCACATAATAAGCCAGAGAACGCCCCTGATGGATCCAGGAACGAATCTGCTTAGAAGAAATATCAATATTCAGAGAGTCTAGTTTTTCAATTCTTCCGCCATATTTTTCCTCTAGCAGCGTCATAACGGCTTCCAGCCGTTCATAACTGGTGTGATTTCTGGTGGCTACCAGAATCGTGCAGGCTTTTAAAATTCTTCCAGGTTCTTTCCATTTTTCAAAATCATAGAGAGAGTCTGCACCTAGAATAAAATAGTAATCTGTATCAGGATGTGTTGCTTTTAAATGCTCCAGGGTTTCATAGGTATAGCTCAGGCCTTTCTTTTCCATTTCTTCCAAAGATAGTTCAAAATGCACATTAGAGGTAATGGCTCTTCGTACCATTTCTGTTCTCTGTGCATTATCAGCCCGATCTTTTCGTTCCCTTTTGTGGGGAGGATTGCCAGCTGGCATAAACAGAACTTTATCCAGATGAAATTGCTGGTAAGCTGTTTCCCCTAAAATCAGATGACCAATATGAATGGGGTCAAAAGTTCCACCCATGATACCGATTTTTTTCCGTTTTTCCATGATGACTGCTACCTCTTTTGCCGTTATGGCAGGAAGATTTTTTTCTTTTTGTCCTTACCTTCCTTATACAAGACAATTTTCTTTCCAATGACCTGTACCACTTGAGAATGTGTACGTTCTGCCAGAACCTCTGCAATTTCTCTTGGATCATCCATACAGTTTTGCAGTACACTGATTTTAATCAGCTCCCTTGCCTCTAAAGCCTCTGATACTGCAGCTGTATTCTCTGGTGTGAGACTGGACTTCCCAATTTGAAAAATGGGTTCCATGGTCATAGCAAGTCCCTTTAAATACGCTCTTTGTTTGCTTGTCATGTTCTTCTCCTATATTATTTGTAATAATCAAAGTCGAATCCGTACATACGGACAGTATCGCCTTCCTGGATTCCAGCCTTTTCCAAATCCTCCAAAATACCACTTTCTTTCAGGAATTTCTGGAAGAATAAAAAGCCTTTCTCAGAATCTAAATTCGTATAACCCAACATTTTTTCAATTTTGGGTCCTTCAATAATAAAGATATGTTCATCTTCAGAATCCTGAGATACTGTATACGGCAGATTTTCAGTAATTAACATGTCCTCTGGGAAGAATTCCTGCTGGAATATAACAGGCTCTTTCTCAATGGAATCCAGAAGCTGTTTCACATAATACAACAGTTCTTTTAATCCTTTGCCGCTTACAGCTGAAATTGCAAAAACCTTAATGCCCTGAGGTTCAAATTCTTCTCTGATTTTTTCTACTGGGTCTTCATCCCCTTCATAGATAGCATCAATTTTATTTGCTGCAATAACCTGAGGACGTTTAGAAAGTTCTGGATCATAAGCCTCCAGTTCTTTATTAATCTTATAAATATCATCAATCGGATCCCTGCCCTCTGTAGAGGCAGCATCTACCAAGTGAATCAATACTCTGGTACGCTCAATATGACGCAAAAATTGATGTCCCAGTCCAACACCTTGGGACGCTCCTTCGATAAGTCCCGGGATATCTGCAATGACAAACCCATCACAGCCATCCAAATCAACTACACCTAAATGAGGACTTAAGGTAGTGAAATGATAATTTGCAATTTCTGGTCTTGCATTGCTGACTCTGGAGAGTAAGGTGGACTTTCCTACATTTGGAAAACCTAACAGTCCTACATCTGCAATGACCTTTAATTCCAGCTGTACTTCCAGTTCCTGAGCTGGCTGGCCTGGCTGTGCATATTTGGGAACCTGCATAGTAGCAGTAGCATAATGCTGATTCCCTTTTCCTCCTCTTCCACCACGCAATACAATCTGTCGGATATTTTCACCGGACATATCTGCAATTACTTTACCTGTGGTGGCTTCTTTAATCACGGTTCCTTCCGGTACCTTTAAGATAATATCCTTTCCGTTTGCACCATGGCAGCGTTTTTTGCCTCCCTGCTCACCGTCTCCTGCTTTATATTTGCTTTTATGACGATAATCAGTCAATGCGTTCATACCCTTATCTACTTCAAAGATAACATCTCCGCCTTTTCCGCCATCTCCTCCGTCTGGACCTCCATTAGGAACAAAAAGTTCTCGGCGGAAGCTTACATGGCCGTCTCCGCCTTTTCCAGAACGGATATAAATTTTTGCTCTGTCTGCAAACATATTAACCTCTTTCTATAAAAAATGGCTTCAAACCCCTAAAAGATTTGAAGCCGCCCTTGTTATCGTGAATTACTCTTCTGTAACTACTGGAAATACAGAAACCTGTTTTTTGTCTCTGCCTTTTCTTTCGAAACGAACAACACCATCTACTAACGCAAATAAAGTGTCATCTCCGCCTCTTCCTACGTTAACGCCTGGATGGATTTTTGTTCCACGCTGTCTGTAAAGGATATTTCCAGCTTTTACAAACTGTCCGTCAGCTCTTTTGGCGCCAAGTCTTTTGGACTCAGAGTCACGTCCGTTCTTTGTAGAACCAACACCTTTTTTATGTGCAAATAACTGAAGGTTCATTTTTAACATGTCTTTACACCTCCTCGAATATTACATCGATATATTCCATGTATTCTTCTTCTATCCCCTGTAAACCGAGGATAAGGGAATCCAGCAACAATGCCGTCTCTTTGGAATACCCTGGCTCCAGTTCTACATCCAATTCTCCAGTTTCTTCATTGATATCTACAGTAAAAATATCTTCTGTGAAACGTTCAATAGAATTTACCGTATTCTGTGCCAGTGCTGATGCTGCCGCACATACAATGTCGCTGCCGCTTTCAGCATATCCTGCATGATCCTGCATGGTAAAACCTGAGATTCTCTGTTCTGAATCCTGATAAATCGTTACTTTAATCATAATTTCTGAAATCTACCAGATTAAGCATTGATTTTTTCAATTTTTACTTTTGTAAACTGCTGTCTATGACCGTTTTTCTTGTGGTAACCGGTTTTTCTCTTATATTTGTAAACGATAACTTTTCTTGCTTTACCGTTTTCAACTACAGATGCAGTTACAGATGCGTTAGCTACGTCTTCGCCAACTTTTAAACCGTCGTTGCTTACAGCAAGTACCTGGTCAAATGTAACAGTTTCACCAGCTTCTGCTCCAAGCTTCTCTACTCTGATAACATCGCCTTCGGCTACTTTGTACTGTTTACCACCTGTTGCAATAATTGCGTACATATGGCACCTCCTATTATCATTACTCGCCAAATATGGTGACCGGAAAACCGATACTTCTACCTCTTTGTGCGGCATACGCTAATATATTAACAGCTATCTTCCAATTCGTCAATAGATAAAATGAATTTTTTTAAGTTTTTATCTTAATCTGGTAAAAATCCCTGTTTCAAAGAAAAAACCATAGAGAAACAATACCATACCTATGATAATAGGCAAAATAGTGAGTACAACCAAAAGAACCAAAGTCTTATTGGATGACAGATAAGTTTTTTCTCTTTGCTGATTCTTTTTCAGCAAATAATCTGCAGTATAAAAACCAAAGGGTACAATGCAAGCCATAGCAATATAAACGCCGAGAAAGCTAATAGGAAGTCCCTGCTCCATGAGCTGTTCTGTGGCTGCCGCCGTCTGGGCTGTATCTGTACCTCCTGATAAAAAACCAGACAACAAAGAGGGTAAGCTATTGTTAATAAAGTGGAACAACGCTGGATAAATCATATTTTCTGTGCGAATCATTAAGTAGGACAATACGCCTCCTAAAAGTGCCGTAGGAAGGAAACGCCATACACTCCCATGAAAAAGTCCAAAAAGAATTCCCATAAAAATGGTAAGTCCCCAGACATTGTGGAAACGGCTTTGCATGCTTTTTAAAATAAATCCCCTGTGTACTGCCTCTTCGCACATTGCAGGCAGTACACTGCTGATAAGCAGGGCAAGAAGCGGAGGAACACTGGAAATAAAAGCATTCAGGTTCCCACTTACGGAAAACATTTCCTTTGGATAAAAATAAGCTACAAGCATGGTAAGGGGAATCACAAGAGCATAGGAAGAAATCCAAAAAAGCACTACTGCTAATAGTTTTTTCCCTTCAGGTTTTTTCACTGGAAAGACCGTTTTTAGAGGTTGCTTTAAAAGTTTTGCTCCTGCAATGCTTAGCACAAGCAGATATAATTCCGTAAGGGCAAGTCCATACATGCCCCATTTTCCCTGCATCCAGGCAATAATAGTATAAAAAGATGCCATAACCACAAGAAACATGGCCATTCCATGCCAGGGCTTTAAGGTGCAAGTTGATTTTCCTGTATCACTCCAATTTTTTCCCATCTAACACCGCCTCTTTTAAAACATCATCTACATAGGTTAATTTTAAAGAAAAGAAAGGTCTGTTTTCCTCTAAAAGCCGGAAAAAAATCTTATCTCCTTCCCATAGATTTAAGTTAAAAAGTTCCTTTTTATCAACCCATTCCAAAACTCCTTCATCACAGGAGCTTAAAGTTCCCTGGTATCCATCAGCGGTATACAGACACATATATTCTGTTCCAGAAAAGCTGCCGTCTCCTTTGGAAAAGTAAAAGGTAACAATTCCACGAAAGCGATAGGAAGTAAGCGTAAGCCCCGTCTCCTCTTTTACCTCCCGCAAAAGGCATTCCTCAGGGCTTTCATCTTGTTCAAAATGTCCTCCTACACCAATCCATTTATCTTTGTTGATATCCTGCTTTTTGGATACACGGTGAAGCATTAAATATTGTTCTTCTTTTTCAATATAACATAATGTGGTTAATGGTGATTTTTCCCTCATACCATAGCCTCCTATTTTTCCAGGGCATTTAGTTCTTCCTGTAAGGACTTCCGTACTTTCTTTCTAGTAACCTCCACAATATTTAGTGGTGTCATATCTACGACCGTTCCCTTTACTGGGTCTTGTTTTAAATAGCCCTGAAGGTTTTGAAGCAATTCCTTTTTATCTTCTTCCTTTTCCAGATTAATAAAATCTATTAGGATAATGCCAGAAAGGTTCCGAAGACGAAGCTGCCAGGCAATTTCTCTGGCTGCTTCCAGATTAATCTTGCGAAAAGTATCTTGTATCTCTTTTTTTTCGGAAAATTTTCCGGTATTCACATCAATGCACACAAAAGCCTCAGTCTGCTGAATCACCAGAAAGCCGCCAGATTTCAGCCATACTCGTTCTTGTGTGCCTTCCGAAATAGCAGATTCCAAACAATAGAGCTTTGCAAGAGGAAGTAAAGAATCTTCGTAAAAACGTACTGGAACAGCCTTTGTTTCATAGCATTGAAGATACCTTTGGATTTGCTGAAAAATAGTTTTATCATCTGTTACAATTTCTTCCAGATTTTTCGTATATGTGCTTTGGAGTACCTGCATATAATCGGGCATACTCTCTTCTAGTAAAGAAAAACAAACTCTGGTAGAAGCTTTTTTTAATAAATCCTCATATTGTTGTTGTAACTGCTCCAGCTCTCTTAGAATATCAGCAGTATCTGCATCCCTGCAGTTGGTTCGGACAATGAGTCCTGCTTGCTTCGGAAGCTGATCTTCTAAAATTGCCCGAATTCGTTTTTTTTCTTCTTTCTTTAGTTTTCCAGAAAATCCAAGTTCTTTTCTCTGGGAAGTAAGTACCAGATAGCGCCCTGTAAAATTTAGATTTCCGGTCACACAGGGGAGTTTTGTTTTTATTCCTTCCCTAGAGACCTGAACCAGAACTTCATCTCCAATTTTCATGGTCTTGTCTTTTTTTTGATTTGTGAAGAAAATCTCTGATTTTTCATCCATAGAGTAATAGCAATTGACTCCGTTTGCAATTTCAATAAAAGCAGCATGAATATTTTTTACAATACTCTGCACTTTTCCAATATAAATATTGCCTAAAATTCCTTTATTCTCCTGAGCGGCAATATGAAGCTGGCAAATTCTATTCTGCTCCATAAGAGCAGCTACGATTACTTCTTTTTGGCGATAAACCATAGGGGTAATAATTAGTTTACTCAATATCTTCACCTAAATTTTCCAGAGAAATCAGATTTCTATTTCCTTCTGCACCAGTATCTGCATATACTTCCAAACGATGCACCATCAGACTAAAGGTATCAAATTCTTTCTCGCAGAATCTGTAAAACGCCTCCATTACCAGCTCGGGTTTTGTGTTTTTCACACTTCCGGCTGCCAGTTTCAGAAAAACCTCTTCTCCCTGTACCTGCATATCATAAAGGAAAGGTTTTAAATTCACTTCTTTTTCATTTTTTTTGGTTTTTTTCAGAATCATAATTTCAGGTTGTTCCATAAAAGCTGCTACCTTTTCTTGCCAATCTGTTCCTGGCTCCATTCCCTTGCGGAAATTTACCTGATAGTCTGCAGCTGCCACCAAAGCCATGGCAGCATTGGCTTTTCCATCCGGTATCTTACGGAAACTTAAAATTTCCATACCGTCTACCATAACCTGATTTAGACGTTTAATGGCTTCCTTAGAAGAAATAGGTGTTTTAATCTCTAAATCAAAATATTCTCCAGTACTGGTTACACCTACTCCCAAAGGCGCTGCAAAGGACATAATCATATGTGGGCTAAAGCCTTCGGAATACGCAACGTCTATATTAGCTCTTTTAATGGCTTTTTGAAAATAACGCATAATATCCAAATGTCCGATAAATTTCATAGCCCCCTGTTTTGCAAATTTAATTCTTACTTTCAACGCAGATTCCTCCTTTGTAGATACCAGCACCACAGCCGGAACATTTCATTTTACAGTTTGGAGTAATTTCTTCCAAGTGGGCCTTCTCCCATTCCTTTTCCAAAAAATTTCTAGAAACACCAATAGAAATGAAATCCCATGGGAAAATTTCGTCTAAAGGACGCTCCCGTAGTGTATAGAACTCAGGATCTAAGCCTATTTCTTCAAATGCTTCCATCCAAAGATCATAGCGGAAATATTCAGACCAAGCATCAAAAATCGCACCTTTTTTATAAACCGCTTCAATAACATCTGCAATTCGTCTATCGCCCCTTGCCAGAATACCTTCTAGAACGGTTACGTCTGCTTCATGATAATTATATTTAATACTCTTCTGATTTAACTGTGCCCGAATTTCTTCTTTTACAATTTTGGCTTTATCCAAATAATCTTCCTTCCGGAACATACCAGCCCACTGGAACGGTGTAAATGGTTTTGGCACAAAGAAAGAAGTACTTACCACAATCTGACATTTTCCGTGACGCTGTTCCTTTGGAATTTCATAATACTTTTTGGCAATAGCTTCTGCCAGGTGTGCAATGCCTCTCATATCCTCTTCTGTTTCTGTAGGAAGTCCCAGCATAAAGTATAATTTTACTCTGGTCCATCCTCCTTCAAAGGCTTTTGATGCACCTTCTAGAATCACTTCTTCTGTAAGCCCTTTGTTGATGACATCACGCAGTCTTTGAGAACCAGCTTCCGGCGCAAAAGTAAGGCTACTTTTCTTAATATCCTGCACCTTGCTCATTACATCTAGAGAAAACGCATCAATACGAAGAGAAGGAAGGGAAATATTCACCTTTCTGGCAGAACATTCCTCAATTAAATAATCAATGAGTTCCGGCAATTTAGAATAATCGCTGGAGCTTAAAGAACTCAGAGAAATTTCCTCATGCCCACTGCTTTCCAACATCGCTTTTGCAGTATCTTTTAAAAAGTCTACATCACGTTCCCTGGTAGGACGGTATAACATACCTGCCTGGCAGAACCGGCATCCTCGGATACAGCCCCTCTGGATTTCCAGGGTCACGCGATCTTGGGTGGCTTTGATAAAGGGTACAACAGGATTTTTCGGATAATAGGTATGCGTTAAATCCATAACCACCTGTTTCTCGATTTTTTCTTTTGCATGAGAATTCACGGGTTTAAAAGAAGCTATGGTTCCATCCTCATGATACGTTGTTTCATAAAAAGAAGGTACATAAATACCAGGAATTTCTGCAGCCATTTCCAGAAATTCTTTTCTGCTTTTTCCTGTATGTTTCCATTCTTTATAAGTATCCAACAACTGGTTAAACACAGTTTCCCCTTCACCAATATAAAACAAATCAAAGAAGGGCGCCAAAGGCTCTGGATTGTAAGTACAAGGTCCTCCCCCCATGACAAAGGGATGTTCCAAAGTTCTGTCTTCTGCTCGCAAAGGAATCTGACTTAAATCCAGAATCTGGAGAATGTTGGTGTAGCACATCTCGTACTGAATGGTAATCCCAAGAAAGTCAAAATCTTTGATAGGACTTTGGGATTCCAGTGCAAACAAAGGAATCTGCTGCTCCCTCATAATCTTGTCTAAATCCGGCCATGGAGAATAGACACGCTCACACCAGGTATCTTCTCGTTGATTCAGCATGTCATATAATATCTGAATTCCGAGGTGAGACATGCCGATTTCGTAAGAATCCGGAAAGCACATGCAGAATCGCACGTCCACGTTTTTGTCCTTCATTACTGAGTTGACTTCGTTCCCGATATAGCGGGCGGGTTTCTCAACTTTTAGTAATATTTCATCATTTAACGCTAGTTTTCTCATAAATAACTCCTGTTTTTTGTATAATTTGTATAATGTCAAATCTTTTTTGGCTGTTTGTTTTTTTTGAATCGATACTTTGTTTTTGTTCCTGTTCTGCAAAAATATTGGTGATTTTATATGCAAAAAAATCAAAATTACGAGTATTTATAGTTTTTTGTATAAAATAACATAGATAAAAATGCTCAAATACTAAAGAGTAGCAAATAACACTAACAAAGAAAAACGCCTGTTTTATGGTATTTTTTACGACTTTGGGATTTCTTCTTCTTCCGGAAGAAACATTTCGAACTTGCAATTCTGTATATTTATACATGGTTTATTCAGAATTTCCTTCGGTTTTACGAATTCCCAAAAGGTTTCCATCATAGTGGAATCATGGATTATCTTCTTGTCAGCAATGTATGCTTTTTTGGTGAAATCTTCGCTTTTATGACCTAAGAAGATACTAACTGCTTTAATATTTACTTCAAAAGATAACACCGTACTGTATATATGACGCAAATCATGCCAATGAATATTATCATAACCACAGCATTTTAGCAACTTCTTAAAATGCCTGTCAATTGATGCTTTATTGTAGGGAGAGCCATCTATATTACAGCATATAAAGTCGTTATCCTGAAAATTAGGCACTCTGGCTCGATTTTTTTCGTAAACAGCTCTGGACACAATGATTTCGTCCAGAACCCAGTCTGGGATCGGAATATCACGAATACCATTTATGGTTTTGGTAGGAATATCAGTCTTTTCTTTTTTAAATGTGTTTGGATCCATTTGATATCCCAATTGCTTATAGATAAAAATATTTTTATTTTTGAAATCTATATCAGAATATTTCAATCCTATGGTTTCCGAAAGTCTTGTTCCTAACATAAGCGATAACAAAAATGGCATATAAATTTTAGGAAAATTATCTTTACATACACATAATGCGTATTGAATTTGTTCAACACTCCAGGTTATATTTCTTTTTGTTGGCGATAAAGGTTTTATAATTCGGACATTTTTAATTGCTATGGGTGCCGGATTAAATGAAATATAATGCCGCTCATATGCAAGTGCGAAAATTCCGGTTATAACCTTTTCTGCATTTTTTCTTAAGCTATAACCGTCAAAAGACTTTAAGAAGCGTTCCAATTGTTTTTCCGTAATATTTCGGATTTTAAGTTTTCCATTCATTTTTTTTAAGAAATGGTTGTATAATATACTTTTATAACTATAGAAGGTATTATAGGTTATCTTTTTAGTCTTAAGAGAATAATCAAACAGCCAATATTCGCTCATCTCCTGTAAGCTAAAACGAAATGGGCAGAAAGAACCTTCTACTAGGTCATGTACAACCTGGTCCCTTGCCTTCTTTGCCTGTTGTTTTTTTCAAAGCCTCCTTGTTGGTAAGAATATGTTTTTTCATTACCATAGGTTAACCTTAATTGAAAACGATATTTTCCTCGGTCTTTTGTAATGTTGCCTATAAAATCATAGGATAAGATATTCCCGTAATAAAAATAAGGATTGAGTTCAGGCGGACGTTCAGTCATCCTGTTCACCTCCTTGCTTTGTGAGGGAATTTGCGGTTGGGCACACATCTTCTAAAAAATCCCTTGCCTTATTTCTTGCTTCGACAATACCAACATATGTGTTTAGTGTAGTAAAAACAGAACTGTGCCCCATGCATTTGCTAATCTGCTCAATCGGTACATCCATTTCCAGCATAATGCTTGCATAGCAATGTCTGAGTCCATGCATCCTCATAATTGGAATCTCTGCTCTTTGACATATCTTTTTTAAGGCGGGCGTCAAAGAGGATGATGTTTTTCTTGGACCAAATACAGACAATGAAATATAAGTGCTTGAAAGTCTTTTCACCCCTCTCTTTCTTGCCTTTTTAATAACGGTATCATTGTACTTTTTCTTTTTTTCTAGTTCGTCAAATAAAAAAGCAGGTATCTTTAAAACACGATCACTTCCAGCTTTTGGAGGTCTTGACTTCATTGTTGATTTGCTTACAATCTTCCCATTTTCATCTTTAGAATACTGAAATTCGCGGGCGTATTGACTGCTGATAGTAAGCGTCTGCGCTTCTTTGTCAAAATCCGAATACTGGAGGTCAAGTATTTCCCCCTGCCTCAGTCCACAGAAGAGAGCAAGTAAAATTTCAAAATAGTAAGCAGGCTGCTCTTTAGCGGTCATAAGCATTTTTTTGATTTGAGCGTAGTCTAAAAGTGTAATTTCTTTATGGGTTTCTGGGACATGTATTAAACCTTCTTTTAAATCTTTTTGAATATAGCCATATAGTTGGGCATCTGTCAAGATATGTCGTAGTGTTTTTTTGCATGTAAAAGCAGATGCGTTACTGATTTTTTTACAGCTAGTGATGATATTATTCAAATAATCTGAGGTAAGATTTATCAGAAGCACATCACGTTTCAGATTTGGAAGGATTAGGGATTGGATTGCAAAAGCAACAATACCTCTTGTTGAAGTTGTTTGACTGGTTATAAATATATGATCAAACCAGTAATCTAGAAATTCCGTAAAAGTATAGCGAACATTAGTCATCTTTTTAATTTTCTTGATGTCTTTCTCATACTGTTCTCTATCTTTTTTTTGGCTTTCTCTTGCTTCTTGTTCACTACGAAACCCTTTTTTGACTTTAAAAGAGATGTCCAGTGTATTTAGGTCCACAAGTTGATAGGTGTAATTCCAAAAAAAATCTTCTTTATATAATTCTTCTTTCATTCTTGTCCTCCATATATCAGCCGTCTATATGGAAATGACATTCTTATTATACGAAAACAGAAAAGAGATGTCAAACAATGAGACATACCATTTACAAATGCGTCTCGTAGGCATCTGAGGTTTCCCGTCCATGTCTAACACATAGATATACTCTGATATCAGATACCTTCTTTCTTTTGGTGATATACAGTACCGCAGATACAACGGTGTACCTGCATCGGTGGTAAGCCTGTGTATACCAAATGCTACTGTTTTCTTAGACTTTAGTAGCTGCTTTGCGGTGTTTTGGACTAGAAAGTATCCAAAAGTGCCATTTCGAAATGAGAACGCAAGCTATCATGTCTCTGCTCAACTACCCGTATGAACTACGGAACACTACATGCTCAGCAATTGAATTACCGAATAGTTGATATGCTCGGATTGTTCAGCCACTGATGAAATGCGTCTTTCGGAATTAAAAAATTTTTCCCTAAACGGATCACAGGAAACATATTTCTATTTTCATAAGAGTCCTTGACAAGTTGATAGGCTTTATTTCGCCCACAACCAAGCATTTCCTGGATTTCATCAACTGTATACACTTGTTTTTCCATAACATTACCTCCTTATAGTGTTCTACCTACTTTTAGAAAAAGATCTGATGGTTTTGGAGCAGGGCATCATTGAAGGTCGGAAAA
>ENA-ORMO01001567-ORMO01001567.1-human-gut-metagenome-genome-assembly--contig:-NODE-1567-length-23539-cov-7.018140_pt1 | contig 23539 bp, 20 predicted proteins | sample MGYA00242106_ERZ509001 | MGnify/ENA primary metagenome ERZ509001 (study PRJEB26280, sample SAMEA2338736) | human gut metagenome | biome: human gut; feature: human-associated habitat; material: faeces...
GCGCTGCAGTTGTTTTTTGAGAGGGACCCCTTTGGCAGCTGCAGCTAACAAAAAAGAGGGAGGTTTATTTATGGAAAATTTACTTAATCCTGTAATCGTGGCAGTGTTGCTTTTGTGCGTACTCTGCCTGTTAAAAGTAAACGTATTATTGTCCATGTTAGTTTCACTGTTTGTGGCAGGTCTGATTGGTGGACTGCCGCTTGTTGGTGATGATAGTATTATGAGTTCTGTAATTGCCGGATTCAGTGGTAATGCAGAAACAGCACTGGCATACGTACTGCTTGGTACTTTTGCCTCTGCTATGGCTTATACCGGTATCACAGAAATCCTTTCCAAAAAAATTGCGAGAGCAGTAGGCGGAAATAAATGGATTCTGATTGGTATTTTATTGGTAATTGCATGTGCATCTCAGAATATTATTCCGATTCACATTGCATACATCCCAATTCTGGTTCCACCATTACTGGCTATGATGAACAAGATGAAACTGGATAGACGTGGTGTTGCATGTACTATTGCTTTTGGTCATAAAGCTCCGTACATTGCAGTTCCTATGGGATTTGGTTTGATTTTCATGGGTATTATCAGAGATAACATCAATGATAATGCAAAAGACTTTGGCTGGAAGGTTAGTGTTGGAGATATTACAGCAGTAAACTGGATTCTTGCAGTAGCTATGTTTATTGGTTTGGCAATTGCTTTGTTTGTTACATACAGAAAACCTCGTGAATACAAAGATGTTCAGCTGGAAGGGGTAACGGAAACAGAAGATTTGACACTGAAATATCAGCATTGGGTAACATTGGCAGCCATCGTAGTAGTAGTTGCACTTCAGATTAAATTTGGCTCTCTCCCAGTAGCAGCTCTTGGTGGACTTCTGGTTATGTTTATCTTCCAGGCAGTGAAACCAAAAGACATTGATGAGCAGTTCCAGGGCGGTATTAAATTAATGGGATTCATCGCATTTGTTATGTTAGTAGCAGGTGGTTTTGCAACGGTTCTGAAGAACACAGGTGCAGTAAATGACCTGGTTACAAGTGCAATCTCCTTAATGGGCGGAAATAAATGGATCGCAGCTACCATTATTACCTTAATTGGTCTGTTAGTAACTATGGGTATTGGTACTTCTTTCGGTACTGTTCCTGTATTGGCAGTATTATATGTTCCTCTGTGCCATCAGATGGGATTCTCACCAGCAGCTACTATCGTTCTGATGTCAGCAGCAGCAGCTCTTGGTGACGCTGGTTCACCAGCATCTGATACCACACTTGGACCTACATCTGGTCTGAATGCAGATGGACAGCACGACCACATCTGGGATACCTGTGTACCTACATTCTTACACTTTAATATCCCATTGATGATTGCAGCCATTGTTGCAGCTCAGTTCTTATAAGAACAGCGTTGGATGTTGGATAAAAGGATTCGGCACCCATAAACTTTATATAGTGCAATAGATTCGCAATCGTCTATTGTAAAATCATGCTGGAAGGATCTGCCCCGTCGCCTGCGGAGCGGATCCTTTAAATTTACTCTGGAATTTCTTTTTTAGATATGCTAAAATGTGAATGAATTTAAAAGAAGCAGAAATAATATCCTACAGGAGGTATTGAAAATGAAGAAATATGTATGTGAACCATGTGGCTATGTATATGACCCAGAAGTAGGCGATCCGGACAACGGAATCGAACCAGGAACAGCGTTTGAAGATCTTCCAGAAGATTGGGAATGCCCGATTTGCGGTGTTGGTAAAGATGAATTTGTTGTAGAAGAGTAAAATCGTTATCTATACAGCGAAGTCACCAATTATGAAGGAGTTGTCGCATTAAGTATTTAGTGCGACAGCTTCTTTTGCTATAATATTATAATCATTCATACAGGAGGCAGAAAAATGAAATTTACCAAGATGCAGGGAATCGGAAATGATTATGTATATGTAAACTGTTTTACAGAGAAAGTGGAAAATCCATCTCAGGTAGCAGTTCGGGTCAGTGACCGTCATTTTGGCATTGGCTCAGACGGATTGATTTTAATCAAACCTTCAGATGTGGCAGATTTTGAAATGGAAATGTATAATGCAGATGGAAGCCAGGGGGCTATGTGTGGAAATGGAATCCGATGTGTGGCTAAATATGTGTATGATTACCACCTCACAGATAAAACCAGTATTAGCGTTAATACAAAAAGTGGCATAAAATATCTGGATTTAACAGTAGAAAATGGAAAAGTAAAAGAAGTGAAAGTAAACATGGGTGCGCCTGTTTTAAAGACAGCAGAAATTCCCATGATTTACAGTAAAGAACAGGTAATTGCACAGCCTTTGAATATAAATCAGAATCTCTATGAGGTAACAGCGGTGTCTATGGGAAATCCTCATGTCATTGTGTATATGAATGACGTAAAAAATCTTAAAATAGAAGAAGTTGGTCCATACTTTGAAAAAAGTAGTGTATTTCCAGAGAGTGTGAATACAGAGTTCGTCAGAGTCATTGATAGGAATACCGTAGAAATGCGGGTGTGGGAGAGGGGAAGTGGTGAAACCCTCGCTTGTGGAACAGGAGCCTGTGCGGTGGCAGTGGCCTGTGTTTTAAATGGTTATACAGAAGAGCAAGTAACTGTGAAGCTTCTAGGAGGAGATTTAAAGATTTTCTGGGATAGAGAGGCAAATTTGGTGTACATGACTGGTCCGGCAGAAGTTGTTTTTGATGGAGAAATTCAGATTTAGACTTGACAAATAGAAAATTGTGCAGTTTCAATAACATAAAATTAGAAACTGGTTACCATAAATCAAAAAATAGGAAATCTGACAAGAAAAAACAAAAATTTTAGAGAAGTGAAAATCTCTCAAATGTGACGGTTACAATGAATAAGAGAGAAAATGGATAAATATAGTACAGATTTGTGCAACATTCCAACTTCCTTTCCTGATTAGAAAGTGTTATACTGTGGAATACAAAATATTGTGAGCAGTACAAAGAAAAATATAATGTGATACTATATATAGTGTTGTAAAACTTTATGAGGTGAAAGTGATGATGTATGTTGTAAAAAAGGATGGGACCAAGGAAATCTTTGACGTCCAGAAAATTGTAAAGGCAGTGAATAAATCAGCAGCTAGAATTCTGTACAAATTTCAGGATCAGGAGGTAGAATTTATCTGTGGCTATGCAAAGGAAAAAGCCCAGTCTCTGGATAAAAATGAGATTTCCATACAGGAGATGCATAACATTGTGGAAGGCGCTCTGGAAGAGGTAAATCCTTCTGTGGCCAAAAGCTATCGGGACTATCGGAATTATAAACATGACTTTATTCATATGATGGATGAGGTGTATACAAAGAGCCAGTCCATCCGCTACATAGGGGATAAGAGTAACGCAAATACAGATAGTGCTCTGGTTGCAACCAAACGGAGCCTGATTTTTAATGAATTGAATAAAGAGCTTTACCGGAAATTTTTTATGAACCGGAATGAACTGCAGGCTTGTAAAGATGGTTATATTTATATTCACGACCAGTCTGCAAGGCTGGATACCATGAATTGTTGCCTTTTTGATGTGGCAAATGTTCTTCGCGGCGGTTTTGAAATGGGGAATGTGTGGTATAATGAACCAAAGACCCTGGATACAGCTTTTGACGTTATGGGAGATATTATTCTAAGTACAGCGGCACAGCAGTATGGTGGTTTTACAGTACCAGAAGTGGACAAGATTCTGGCACCTTATGCGGAAAAGAGCTATGCAAAGTATCAGGAGGAATTTTTGAAATATGTGGATCCCAAGTGGGAGCAGGCAGAGGAAAAATCCAGAGAATATGCAACAGATAAAGTACGCAGGGATTTTGATCAGGGATGGCAGGGCATTGAGTATAAACTAAATACCGTAGGCTCCTCCAGAGGGGATTATCCTTTTGTCACTGTGACTCTAGGACTTGGAATGGAACGTTTTGAAAAGATGTGTAGTATTTCCCTTTTGGAAGTACATAAAGAAGGACAGGGAAAGACAGGCCATAAAAAACCAGTGCTGTTCCCCAAAATTGTCTTTTTATATGATGAGAATATTCATGGTGAGGGAAAAGAAGGAGAAGATGTATTTGAAGCAGGAATCGCCTGTTCTGCAAAAACCATGTATCCGGACTGGCTGTCCATGAGTGGAGAAGGTTATATTTCCAGCATGTATAAGAAGTATAAAAAGGTGATTAGTCCTATGGGATGCAGGGCATTTTTAAGTCCCTGGTATGAGCGTGGTGGGATGAAGCCTGCAGATGACCAGGACGTTCCTGTGTTTGTGGGAAGATTTAATGTTGGAGCAGTAAGCCTTCATCTGCCTATGATTTTGGCAAAATCCAGAGCAGAGAACCGAGATTTTTACGAGGTCCTGGATTTTTATCTGGAGATGATTCGTCACCTGCACATCAGAACTTATGATTACCTTGGAGAAATGCGTGCCTCAACAAATCCGTTGGCTTATTGCGAAGGTGGATTCTACGGGGGAAATTTAAAGCCTTCTGACAAGATTAAACCTCTTTTAAAGTCAATGACCGCCTCCTTTGGAATTACAGCTTTAAATGAGCTTCAGGAGCTTTACAATGGCAAATCAATCCGAGAGGACGGAGAGTTTGCCCTGGAGGTTTTACGTTATATTAATGATAAGATTAATCAGTACAAGGAAGAAGATGGGAATCTGTATGCAATTTACGGAACGCCGGCAGAGAGCCTGTGCGGTCTTCAGGTAGAACAGTTCCGTAAAATGTATGGCATTGTAGAAGGGGTTTCAGACAGACCTTATGTAAGCAATAGTTTCCACTGCCATGTGACAGAAGATATGAGTCCCATTGAGAAACAGGATTGTGAAGGCCGTTTCTGGGAATTATGCAATGGAGGAAAGATACAATATGTCCGTTATCCAGTGGGCTATAATGTAGAAGCAATTCGCTCTCTTGTAAGAAGAGCTATGGCCCTTGGCTATTATGAAGGTGTGAACCTTTCCTTAGCTTATTGTGATGATTGTGGGCATGAAGAGTTGGAGATGGATGTGTGTCCAGTGTGCGGTTCCAGAAACCTTACGAAGATTGATCGTATGAATGGATATCTTTCTTACAGTCGGGTACATGGGGATACTCGACTGAATACAGCAAAAATGGCTGAGATTGCAGAACGTAAATCCATGTGATAAAAAATTACCATAACTGCCGGAGCAATTAGACTTCGGCAGCTGTTATTTTTTGACAAAAAAATTTAGATTTAGAAAGAGAATATTGATAGAGTTTTACATTTCCATTTTTCATGATTTGTGATAATATTAGTTGGGTTTTCTAAAAGGAAACTATGGAAAAGAAATATGGAGGATTGGAAGATGGAATCTTATAGCTACTTATTGGACCTTGCATTGATTTTACTCAGCACAAAGGTTTTCGGTCTTTTGACGAGGAAAGTGAGACTGCCCCAGGTGGTGGGAGCGCTTTTGGCGGGATTGATTTTGGGACCGGCCTGTCTGGGGATTCTTCACCAAACCGACTTTATTTATCAGGTATCTGAAATCGGCGTGATTGTGTTAATGTTCTGTGCAGGTCTTGAAACAGATGTAGATGAGCTGAAGCGTACAGGAAAAGCGTCTTTTGTGATTGCGCTTTTTGGGGTGTTGATACCCTTGGCAGGTGGGTTTGCAGCTGCAGCTTATTTTAACCGTCCAGGTATGTTAGAATCTACAGCAAGTACTAGCCTGGTGCTTCAGAATATTTTTATTGGTGTTATTTTAACAGCGACTTCAGTAAGTATTTCAGTAGAAACGCTGAAGGAAATGGGGAAATTAAATACCAAGGCAGGAAATGCTATTTTGGGTGCTGCTATTATTGATGATATTTTAGGTATTATTGCTTTGACTATTATTACAAGTCTGGCAGATTCTTCTGTAAATGTATTTCTGGTACTTGGAAAAATCCTGGCGTTCTTTGTGTTTGTAGGAGTAGGCGGCTATGTTTTACATATTCTGTTCCAGAAATGGGTAAAGGGCTATGAAAGAGATTTGCGCCGGTTTGTAATTCTGGCTTTTGTTATCTGCCTGGTATTTTCTTACTGTGCAGAGGAGTTTTTTGGAGTGGCGGATATTACAGGAGCATTTTTTGCTGGCCTGATTATTACCAAAACCACTCATACAGACTATATTGAGAGACGGTTTAGTACTCTGTCCTATTTGCTGTTATCACCAGTATTTTTTGCTAATATTGGTTTGCAGGTAGTTCTTCCGAAGATGAGTACCATGATTATTGTATTTGCAGTGGTCTTGGTGCTTGTAGCTGTTCTCACAAAAGTTGTGGGATGTGGAATTGGAGCAAAATTATGTAAATACTCCAATCAAGACTGTATGCGGATTGGTACGGGTATGATTTCCAGAGGTGAGGTTGCTCTGATTGTGGCATCTAAGGGAAATGCAGTAGGATTGATGTCTGCCAATCTTTTAGGACCCGTGGTAATTGTGGTTGTAATTACTACAATTATTGCACCTATTTTTCTGAAAATGACCTTTAGTGATAAGAAAAAAGACAGTGCATACGAGGAAAATAGCCTGGTGAAAAAGGTAAATGAGAGAGAAGCGGTGGATAAGCAGGATAAGAGCCGTTTTATTACAGAAGAGGAAATAGAAAAATAAATAAATTAGAACCGGCACTTTGCATGAACAACAGAAAATGGAAAGAGCCGGTTTTCTTTGAATGAACAAGGAGGAGTGGAATATGAAAGTATTGCTTACTGCTGTGAATGCGAAATATATTCATTCAAATCTGGCGGTGTATAGCATGAAAGCATATGCTGAAAAAAGAGGGTGCAAAGGAACAAAAATCCAGTTGGCTGAGTACACCATTAATCAACAGCAGGATGGGATTTTGCAAAAGATTTATGAGAAAAAACCGGATATATTATGCTTTTCCTGTTATATCTGGAATATTTCTTTTATCAGAGAGCTTATTCGAGATTTGAAAAAAATTTTGCCGGAAACTAGAATCTGGGTGGGCGGTCCGGAAGTGTCCTATGATGCAGAGCATTTCCTTCGGGAAATGCCTCAGGTAACAGGTGTGATGTGTGGAGAAGGTGAGGCTACCTTTTGGGAAGTGATAAAAAGTTATGCACAGTGGGAGAAGGAGGAGCAGGAGCCAGAAGCATTAGGCAATATTTCAGGAATTGTGTACAGAGATGGTAAGGAATTGATAGCTACAGAAAACAGGGAGATATTGGACATGGATGAGCTGGTATTTCCTTATGAGAACTTATCTTTGTTTGAACATAAGATTATTTATTATGAGAGCAGCAGGGGATGTCCTTTTTCCTGTAGCTACTGTCTTTCTTCCGTTGATAAAAAGCTGCGATTTCGGAGTCTTTCCTTGGTAAAACGAGAGCTTCAGTTCTTTTTGGATAACAAGGTGCCCCAGGTAAAGTTTGTGGACAGAACTTTTAACTGTAAGAAAGAACATGCTATGGAAATTTGGAACTATATTAAGGAGCATGATAATGGTGTGACCAACTTTCATTTTGAAATTGCGGCAGATCTTCTTACGGAAAACGAGATTGCATTGATTTCTACCATGCGTCCTGGACTGATTCAATTGGAGATTGGCGTGCAGTCTACCAATAAAAAAACCTTGCAGGAAATCAGGAGAAAGACCAGTTTTTCGGAAATCTGCCAAAAGGTGCGGGCAGTGGCAGCAGGAGAAAATGTACACCAGCATTTGGATTTGATTGCCGGTCTGCCTTATGAAGATTATGAAAGTTTTAAGAAGTCTTTTTGTGATGTTTATGCATTAAAACCACAGCAGCTTCAATTGGGATTTCTCAAGGTGTTAAAAGGGGCATATATGCAGGAAATGGCAGAAGTCTACGGTTGTGTATACAAGTCCAAGGAGCCTTATGAAGTTTTGAAAACAAGGTGGCTTACTTACGGGGAAATTTCCAGACTCAAGGGAGTTGAGGAAATGACAGAGGTATATTATAACAGCGGCCAGTTTTCTCATACACTGGAGGTATTGGAGAAGGAGTTTCCAGATGCATTTACCATGTATGAGGCTTTCGCAGATTTTTACGAGCAAAAGGGATATTTTGCAGTATCTCATGCAAGGATCAGTAGGTATGAAATTCTCAGAGAGTTTTTGCAGGAAAAAGAAATTCAGAATCTAGAGTTTTATGATGAACTAATGATTTTGGATTTGTATGCCAGAGAAAATCTGAAAACCCGCCCTTCTTGGGCTACAGATTTGAAGCCATATAAAAAACAAATTCAGGAATTTTACACAAAGGAAGAGGAGCAGCCGGAAATCTTAAAGGATTATCAAGGGTATCAGGCAAGACAGATGGAGAAAATGACTCATTTGGAAGTCTTTACCTATAATGTTCTGGATGGAAAACCAGAAAAAGGAATCTATCCAGTAGTGTTTGATTATAAAAAGAGAAATCCTCTTACCTATCAAGGGAAAATTTCCAGGGTCTCTTTTTTGACAGGGGAGGAAGTATGACAAAGAGAACAAAAGAAATACTGGACAGATTGGATGCTGTGTATACTAGAGAATATAAATGCTATTTAAACCATGAGAATCCTGGACAACTATTGATAGCTACTATGTTGAGTGCCCAGTGTACAGATGCCAGGGTAAACGTGGTGACCAAGGATTTGTTTGTAAAATATCCCAGTATGAAGGCATTCGCAGAGGCAGATTTGGAAGAGTTAGAGCAGGATATTAAGTCAACAGGATTTTACCATAATAAGGCAAGAAATATTATTGGATGTGCTAGAAAAATTTGTGAAGAATACAATGGAGAAGTTCCAAGAAGTCTGGAAGCCCTTACCAGTCTTCCAGGAGTGGGACGTAAGACTGCTAATGTAATCAGGGGAAATATTTTTCATGAACCAAGTGTTGTAGTAGATACTCATGTAAAACGAATTTCCAGGAGACTGGGTCTGACGAAAGAGGAGGAGCCAGAGAAAATAGAAATGGAGCTTATGAAGGTGCTGCCAAAAGATCATTGGATTTTGTATAATATCCAGATTATTACCTTTGGCCGCCAGATTTGTTTTGCACGTTCGCCTAAGTGTGAGGAGTGCTTTTTAACGGAATATTGCAAGGAATATAAGGAGAAACAGAAGAAAAGCAGGAAAAGAGTATGAGAGAATATGTAACGCTGGATTTGGAAACAACAGGGTTGGAACCAAAACGAGATAGAATTATAGAAATTGGTGCAGTGAAAGTATCGAATGGAGTTGTGATAGGAGAATATACAACCTTAATTGACCCACAGCTGGAAATTCCTGAGCGGATTTCCAAGCTTACAGGGATTTCCAATGACATGGTACAGGGAAAGCCATTGATTCAGAAGGTGCTTGGAGAATTTCTGGAGTTTTGTGGAGATTTGCCTCTTTTGGGACACAATATTTTGTTTGATTATAGTTTTGTGAAGCATCAGGCAGTGAACTGTGGATTAGAGTTTGAAAAAGAGGCGGTAGACACTCTGAAAATTGCCAGGGCAGTGCTGCCAGATTTGCCAAGCAGAAGCCTTCAGAATTTGCGACAGCATTTTGAGATTCCACAGGGGGATGCCCATAGAGCTCTTGAAGATGCCCGTACCACATATCATCTGTATGAGCGGTTGTTTCAGGAATATGGACAGAGCAAACCAGAACTGTTTTGTTCAAAACCATTGATTTATAAGGTGAAGAAGCAGGGACCTATGACACCAGCGCAAAAACGGTACTTGCAGGATTTAGTAAAATATCATAGAATAAACCTGAATGTAAATCCAGAGAGCCTTACAAAAAATGAGGCGTCCAGATTGATTGATGAGATTTTGAGTACCTATGGAAAGATAATGAGGTAAAAGCGATGATGAATATGAAGAAAAATAAAACTAGGAGAATCGTAGCAGCAATTCTGGCAGTGATTATCATTTTGGCCATGGTAATTCCTATGGCAATGTATGTATTATAGGAAAAACCAGAATCAGCCAAATGGAGGAAGAGACAAATGAAAATTGGAAAATTACCGGAACCGGTGCTGATTCGTTCCGTTTTAAAAGAAGTAGGACATAGAAGAGAGGAAGTATTAGTAGGACCTTCTGTGGGGCAGGACTGTGCTGTGCTGGAAGCCGGAAAAGGAGAGGTATTGGTGCTTTCCAGTGACCCTATTACCGGTACTACAAAGGATATAGGGAGCCACAGCGTTTATATCACAGCCAATGATTTAGCTGCTTCTGGTGCAGAGCCCATAGGGATTATGCTGACCATACTTTTGACGCCGGATACTGAAGAAGCAGAACTAAAAGACATGATGCGTGGCGTAGAGAAAACCTGTAAGGAATTGAATATGGAAGTTATGGGCGGTCATACAGAAATTACCCAGGTGGTACGTCAGCCCCTGATTTCCCTTACTGGTGTGGGAAAAATGAAAAAAGAAGAACTTTTGGTTACTTCTGCAGTAAAACCAGGCGAGGATTTGGTGGTAACGAAATGGATTGGTCTGGAAGGGACATCTATTGCTGCAAAAGAAAAGGAGGAAGTGCTGTTTGAAAGGTTTGCACCATCTTTTGTGGAAACAGCAAAACAGTTTGATAAATATCTCTCTGTGATTCCAGAGGCAAAAATTGCAAAAGAATGGGGCGCTTCTGCTATGCACGACATTACAGAAGGCGGTGTATTTGGAGCCCTGTGGGAAATGGGAAGCGGCTCTGGTGTAGGGTTGGATATTGATTTGAAAAGTATTCCTATCCGGCAGGAAACCGTTGAAGTTTGTGAGGCTCTTGGGCTCAATCCCTATATTCTCATGTCCAGTGGTTCCATGCTGATTTCCACCAGAGATGGACACGGGCTAGTACAGAAGCTTGCCAGAGCAGGAATCCATGCTGCTGTGGTAGGAAAGGCAACAGATGGAAATGACCGCATTTTGAGAAATGGAGAGGATACCAGATATCTGGATAAACCTCAGAGTGATGAGTTGTATAAAATATATCAGTAAAGCAGAGGAAAAAGATATGGCAAAGTTAAATATTGTGTTATATGAGCCGGAAATTCCGGCAAACACGGGAAATATCGGAAGAACCTGTGTGGCCACAGGAACCAGACTTCATCTTATTGAACCTTTGGGATTTCTTTTAAATGAAAAAGCCATTAAGCGGGCGGGAATGGATTATTGGAAAGATTTGGATGTGACTACTTATGTAAATTATCAGGACTTTTTAGAACGTAATCCAGGAGCTAAGATTTATATGGCTACCACAAAAGCGCCAAAGACCTATGTAGATGTGGAATATGAAGAAGATTGCTATATTATGTTTGGCAAAGAAAGTGCTGGAATACCAGAAGAAATACTTCTGGAAAACCAGGAAACTGCCATCCGTATTCCTATGATTGGAGATATTCGTTCCCTAAATCTTAGCAATTCTGTGGCTATTGTCTTATATGAAGCCTTGCGTCAAAACCACTTTGACCATATGAGACTAGAAGGGCATCTCACAAAATACGAGTGGAAATAAAAGAGCTGCATTTGCAGCTCTTTTAAGGTTCTTCTTTACTTTTTGAGAGTGTAAAAATAAATTCGGTTCCCACGCCTTCTGTACTGATAACATTAATGTTTTGTTTGTGGGAATTCATAATTTCTTTTACAATGGCAAGACCAAGCCCAGTACCTTTGCGGTCTTTTCCTCTAGAAGAGTCAATTTTATAGAAACGGTCCCAGATTTTTGAAAGACTGGATTTGGGAATGCCGCATCCCATATCTTTTACAGAAATAAAAACAGTTTCATGTTTTAAGGTGGATTCTACTTTAATTACAGAATCTTCTGGACTAAATTTAATGGCATTATCAATTAAATTGTATAAAACCTGTTGAATCTGTCCCATGTCTGCATGAACTAGTAAGGTCTGCCCAGTAAGGAGTAGTTCAATAGAAATACGTTTTTCTCGGCAAGTACCTTCAAAGGCTTCAGCAGTACGTTTGATAATGGTATTAATGTCAAAATTGCTGTAATCCAGCTGTCTTCCCTTTTCATCTAAATTATTTAAAGTTAGCAGACTTTGCGTTAGCTTATAGAGCCGGTCTGTTTCATGTACTACAATATTCAGATATTTTTCCTGAAGTTCCGGTGGAATGGTGCCATCTAAGATTGCTTCCGTATAGCCTTTTATGGAAGTTAGGGGGGAACGGAAATCGTGTGAAACATTGGCAATAAACTTTTTCTGATAGTTTCCAGTCATTTCTAACTCATCAGACATATAGTTTAGGGTCATAGCCAGATAGCCCATCTCATCTTCTTTTTCCAGAGGAATATTATATTCCAGGTTTCCAGAGGCAAAGGCATCAGCGCCTTGTATGATGGTGCGCAAAGGGCGGTAAATCATGAGGGAAAATACAGGAATAATTGCCAGCATGATAAGAAGAAACAGGAAAAACAACAAATATAAAATATTCAGAAGTTCATCTCTTTGTTCATATAAAACAGTCATAGGAAGATGCATAGTTACGTAACCCTGCACGCGCATATTGAGCGTTACAGGAACCATAACACTTAAGTGTTCTTCTTTAAATTGATGGAAAAATAGTCCTGTTTGATAATAGGAACCGCTGGTCTGTCCTGGATTAAAGTCTTTGATAACTGGAAAATTGTCTTTTATAAAAGCCGAGGAGGTATCCAGGAGAATTTCACCTTTGGCGCTAATCAGCCAGATAGAGGCATTTTGATAAGTAGACAAGGTGCAAAGATCATTGTAAACAGTTGCCTGGTTTTCAATAGTCTGGTAGGAGCGTATCAGAGGATACTGGGCAATATGGGTAGCCTCTCGGTATAACTTTTCGCTGTAAACAGACTCTACGTGTTCCTGCATCAGCTTGCCTCCTGCCAGGGAAATGGCAGAAAAGCCAAGAAGCCCCAGCAGGATAATGGCTAGTATAAACTTTATGTACAAATATTTTTTCATTTATTTTTGACCTCAAATTTATACCCAATTCCCCAAACCGTAGCAATGGACCAGGCAGGGTGATCCTTTATTTTTTCCCGGAGACGTTTAATATGTACGTCAACAGTTCTGGTATCTCCTATATATTCATATCCCCAAATATGATCCAGAAGTTGTTCTCTGGTAAAGACCTGATTGGGTGATGAAGCCAGAAAATATAAAAGCTCCAGTTCTTTAGGGGGCATATCTAGCTGATTGCCATAATAAATCACAGAATAATTTGTAAGATTAATAGCAAGGTCTGGATATTCTACATATTTTCCGGAAGGCTGGGTAGCAGGTGCTACAGTGGGCTGATAGCGCCGGAGAACAGCTTTTACTCGAGCTACAAGTTCTTTAGAGTCAAAGGGCTTGATGATATAATCATCAGCCCCAAGCTCCAGTCCCAGGACTTTATCGAAAATTTCTCCTTTGGCTGAGAGCATAATGATTGGAACATTTGATTTTTGACGGATTTCCCGACATACCTGATAACCGTCTATGCCAGGAAGCATTAAGTCTAAAAGAATAAGATTTGGAGCAAAGGAGGAAAAAGCTTTTAAAGCTTCCTCCCCGTCATTTACAATTTTTGTATCAAAACATTCCTTTGTAAGATACAGAGATATCAGCTCTGCAATATTGTTGTCATCATCTACAATGAGAATTTTCTGTTTAGTTGCCATACTTGCAGTTCCTCCCTCTATTTTTTAAATTCTACAATGGTAACGCCTGCATCTCCTTCACCAAATTCGGCAAGATGGAAATCTTTTACATATTTCAGGCGTTTCAGGTAATTGTGGACACCTTTACGAAGAGCGCCGGTGCCTTTTCCATGAACCACACGGACACTGCTTAAATGAGCCAGGTATGCGTCATCCAGATACTTATCTAGTTCTGCGATGGCTTCGTCTACTGTTTTGCCCAAGAGATTGATTTCTGTGCGAACAGTAGCAGATTTGTTCATTTTAATTTTTCCGGCGCCTGTTCTTTGCATAGAAGGTCCGGTAATCACAGGTTCATCAATGAGTTCCAAATCAGACAGGGAAACCTTGGAACGGAGAATTCCCATTTGCACAAAGACCATACCTTTGGCATCTGGTTTGGAGCTAATGGTTCCCTTTACATTCAGGCTTAAAACTCTTACTGCATCACCAAGAGAAACATCCTTGGCTGTCAGGGTGGATTTTTTCTTTTCTGGTGTTTTCAAAGCCATTTTTTTGCCGGCAGAATCCATCTTTTGGCGAAGCTCTGTGCGCTTTTTCTCCAATTCTTTGGCAGACATGGTTTCTTGTCCTGCTTTGTTGAAGATTTTCATGGTTTGGTCAGCATATTCTTTGGCTTCTCTTAAGATGCGGTGGGCTTCTTCATTGGCATCTTGAAGAATACGGTCTTTTCTCTGCTCTAACTTATCTTGTTTTGCTTCAAGCTGCTGTTTCAGCGTATGAATCTCCTCTTTATAGCGGGCGATTTCAGCCTGTTCAGCTTCAATGGTTTTGCGGCTTTGTTCCAGAGTAGACAGCACATCTTCAAAAGATTCGTCCTCTTGGCTAATCTGTTCTTTTGCTTTTTCAATAATATAATCCGGTAATCCCAGTTTTCCTGAAATGGCAAAGGCATTACTTTTTCCTGGAATACCAATGAGCAGGCGATAAGTTGGACGCAAGGTTTCTACGTCAAACTCACAGGAGGCATTCTCTACCCCTGGCGTGGATAGGGCATAAACTTTCAATTCACTATAATGAGTCGTTGCCATGGTTCGGATACCTTGTTGGTGCAGATGAGAGAGAATGGCAATGGCAAGAGCAGCGCCTTCTGTAGGGTCTGTTCCGGCACCAAGCTCATCAAAAAGCACCAGAGAATTTGTATCTGCTTTTTCAATAAAATGTACCACATTGGTCATATGGGAAGAAAAGGTACTAAGAGATTGTTCAATACTCTGTTCATCCCCAATATCTGCATAGACTTCTTCAAAAACGCTGAGCCGTGAGTGGTCAAAGGCTGGAATATGGAGGCCGGACTGTCCCATCAGGGTAAGTAGCCCCACTGTTTTGAGGGAAACCGTTTTTCCACCAGTGTTTGGTCCTGTGACAACCAGAAGGTCGAATCCATCCCCAAGGCGGATATCAATGGGAACCACCTTATGTTTGTCAATAAGAGGATGACGTCCCTTTTTTATATCAATAATACCCTGGGTATTAAAGACAGGCTCTGTGGCATTTTGAGATTTTGCCAGAAGGGCTCTGGCAAAAATAAAGTCCAGTTGGGTAAGGATTTTCAGGTTGTCTTGTATAAATTCCAGATGCTCGGCTGTTTCCTGACTTAAATTGGAAAGAATAATTTCAATTTCAGCCTGTTCTTTTACTTCCAGCTCTCTTAGTTCGTTGTTTAATTTTACAATGGCCATAGGTTCTACAAAGACAGTAGAACCTGTAGAGGACTGGTCATGAACCATGCCAGGAACCTGTCCCTTGTATTCGGATTTTACAGGGATACAGTACCGTCCGTTACGCATGGTAACCACAGCATCCTGGAGATAGGAACGCCCCTGACCGCTGACATAGGAAGAGAGCTGGCTGTGAATTTTGTCATTGGTGTTTTTCATAGTCCGGCGAATCTGGCGCAGAGTCGGACTGGCATCATCGGCAATTTCCTCCTCAGAAAGAATACAGCGGCGGATTTCCAGGGACAGTGGGGTAAGAGGCTGGAGAACATCAAACATGCCATCCAAGGAATCAGCAGATTCTTCTTGATTCTCACTTCTGGAATAAGCCTTAGCTCGGTTGGTGTTTTCCAATAGATTGCACACTGCAAGAAGTTCTCCAGTTCCAAGGGTACTGCCGATTTCCAGTCGTTTAAGAGAACCACGGATATCCTTCACACCGCTAAAGGAAAGAGAGCCTTTTTTGTAAATACGGGAAAGGGCATCTGCTGTTTCCTGCTGCATGGTTTCTATTTCTACAAGATTACTAAGAGGCTTTAGGTTGCGGCATAAATCTTTGCCAAGAGTAGATGTGGCATAGCCTTCCAAAAGCTCTAGTATTTTATTGTATTCTAAAGTTTTTAATGCTTTTTGATTCATTGTATTATCACCTTATCTGATTTTTAAATTAATATCTTTATTTTACATGAAAAAGAGAGGAAAGAAAAGAGCTAACAAGATATAGGAAAAATTATTTTAGGAATTTCATAGAAAGTTCATATATTCTCGGTATAATAAACAAAAATCAGGTCTGTGCGGAGCGTATAAATATGGACGAAGAAAGAAAAGAAGAATGCAGGGAAGAAAAGCAGGACAATTATGAGTTTTTAAAAGAGACCATTAAGGCAAAACCCATTGATAAGAAAAAAATTCTGAAACAGATTGGGCGTCTAGCTGGCGCTGGGGCTGTATTCGGATTATCTGCAGCGCTGGTGTTTTCCTTGGTGGCACCCAATATTTTAAAAAAAATGCAGGAAAAAGAAAATGCATCAAAAGTAAAATTTTCTCAAGGAAAAGAGCAGGAGGAGGATAGTCGGGAGGAGGAACAGAAGACAGAAAAAGAACAGGAAGAAGAAAGTCAGACTGTGAAAACCATTGTGCAGGAAATGACGCCACAGGATTATCAAAAGCTGTATCAGGATATTTTTGCTACCGTGAAAGAAGCAGAAAAATCTATGGTTACGGTGATTGGAAGCCAGAATGACAAAGACTGGTTTCAGACTCCATATGAGAGTCAGCTTTCTGGTTTACTGGTAGCAGAGAGCGGGCAGGATTATTTTATTCTTACAGAATACCGTATAGTGGAAAACGTAGACAGAATACAGATTGTATTTTGCGATGGAACTATGACAGACGGAAGATTTTTAAAAGAAGATTCCAATACGGGTTTTGCAATTTTAAAAGTGCCAAAAGAGGGAGTGCCTGCAGAGACCAAGGAAGCTATTGCCATTGCACCTTTGGGAGAAGCTTATTATACAAAACAAGGAGAACCAATTCTTGCAATTGGAAGTCCTATGGGGTATAGTGATTCTGTGGGTTACGGTATTGTGACTTCCACATCAAATACCGTTTCCAGAGTAGATGCAGAATACAACCTGTTGGCCACAGATATTCCAGGAAGTAGCCAGGGCAGCGGTGTGCTTTTGAATTTGGATGGAGAAATTGTTGGGATGATTGCCCAGTCCTTTGCCAGGGAGGATACTCAGAATTTGGTGACAGGTCTTTTGGCATCTCAGATGAAGGAGATGATAGAAACTCTTTCGGACGAGACTAGGGATGTAATCTATATGGGAGTAACGGGAGAAACCATAACTTCAGAGATTTCTGAGAAAAAGGGAATTCCTATTGGGGTTTTTGTGGAACAGGTAGAGTTGGATTCTCCTGCCATGCAGGTGGGGATTCAAAATGGAGATGTTATCACTGAATTAAGAGGAGAAAAAATTGAAACTGTAAAAGGCTATCAGCAGCAGTTAAAGTCCTGTAAAGTAGGAGAGACTGTGAAGGTAAAAGCTATGCGTCAGGGAACAGAAGGTTATGTGGAGGTTTCCTTTGATGTTGTGCTAAAATCTAGATAAAAATATGAAAATATAAGGGAAGGATTGAAACCATGAAATTTATTAATACGCTTCGGGAAGGGGAAAGACTTTCTGGAATTTATTTGTGCAAACATAAACAGGCAGCAGTGACAAAAAACGGAAAACCCTATGAGAATGTGATTTTACAAGATAAAACAGGTACTTTAGACGGAAAAATATGGGATCCCAATTCTCAAGGAATTGATGATTTTGATTCTTTGGATTACATTGATGTAGTGGGAGATGTGACCAGCTTCCAGGGGAGTCTTCAGGTGAGTATTAAAAGAGTGCGTAAGGCTTCTGAAGGGGAATATGAACCAGGGAATTACCTTCCTGTGAGCAGTAAGGAAATTGAGCCTATGTACCAGGAGCTTTTGACATGTATAGCTCAGGTGAAGAATCCTTATTTCCATAGACTTCTGGTGACATTTTTTGAAGAAGATCAAGAATTTATGAAGAAATTCAAAGGAAATTCTGCCGCTAAAACCGTTCATCATGGTTTTATTGGCGGTCTTTTGGAGCATACCTTAAGTGTGGTACATCTGTGCCAGTATTACTGTAAGACCTATCCCATTTTAAATCATGATTTATTAGTGACAGCAGCTATGCTTCATGATATTGGAAAAACAGTGGAGCTTAGCCAGTTTCCTATGAATGATTATACAGATGATGGACAGCTTTTGGGACATATTATGATTGGTGCAGAAATGATTCATGATAAAGCAAGGGAAATCCCTGGATTTCCAAAGAAATTAGAAAGTGAACTGAAGCACTGTATTTTGGCCCATCATGGGGAGCTGGAATATGGTTCACCGAAAAAACCGGCTTTGGCAGAAGCAGTGGCTCTGAATCTGGCAGATAATACGGATGCTAAAATGGAGACTTTGACAGAGATCTTTCATGCAGCAGGTGAACAGAAGGATTGGCTGGGATTTAACCGTCTTTTTGAATCCAATCTCAGAAAAACAACCTGTGGAGAGTAGGAAAGTATGGAATTTAAGAAAAATGATTTAGTGACCGTAAAAATAGAAGACATGGGACACAATGGGGAGGGAATCGGAAAAGCAGAGGGATATACCCTGTTTATTAAAGATGCCGTCATTGGAGATACGGTGGAAGCAAAAGTTATGAAGGCAAAGAAAAATTATGGATATGCCAGATTGATGCGGGTACTGGAACCTTCTCCACACCGAGTGGAGCCCAAATGTCCTTGTGCCAGGGCTTGTGGTGGATGTCAACTTCAATTTTTGTCTTATGGAAAGCAGTTAGAGTTTAAGAAAAATAAAGTGCAGGGAAATTTGGAGCGTATTGGAGGCTTCCACAACTTAGTTATTGACAAGGTCATTGGTATGGAAACACCATTTCGCTACCGGAACAAAGCCCAGTATCCAGTGGGAAAAAATAAGGATGGGGAAATCATTACTGGATTTTATGCAGGAAGAACCCATTCCATTATTTCTAACTGGGATTGTTATCTAGGGGCAGAGGTGAATCAGGAAATTCTGAAGCAAGTTCTTGCTTACATGGAAGAAAATCATGTGGAACCCTATGAAGAAGAAAGCGGCAGAGGGCTTGTAAGACATATTCTTATCCGAAATGGTTTCCGTACAGGGGAAATTATGGTGTGCTTGATTATTAATGGTAAATTATTACCTAAGGCAGAAAAGCTTATAGAGCGTTTACAGACTATAAAAGGAATGACAAGCATTAGCCTTAATGTGAATACAAAACGAAACAATGTGATTTTAGGTGAGGAAATTCAGGGATTATGGGGACAGGCATATATTTCTGATTATATTGGAAATATAAAATTTGAAATATCTCCTCTTTCCTTTTACCAGGTAAATCCTGTGCAGACAGAAAAACTCTATGCAACAGCGCTGGAATATGCAGAACTGACAGGAAAAGAGACCGTTTGGGATTTGTATTGTGGTATTGGAACCATTTCTCTGTTTCTGGCACAGAAGGCAAAACAGGTCTATGGTGTAGAAATTGTGCCGCCGGCTATTGAAGATGCCAAAAGAAACGCCAGAATCAATCAGATTGAAAATGCAGAGTTTTATGTGGGGAAAGCAGAGGAAGTGCTGCCGGAGAAATATGAAAAAGAAGGAATCCGCGCAGACGTTATTGTGGTTGACCCTCCAAGAAAAGGTTGTGAGCCAGTTGTTTTAGAAACTATGCTTCAGATGAAACCAGAGCGTATTGTGTATGTAAGCTGTGATTCGGCTACATTGGCACGGGATTTAAAGATACTTTGCCAGGATGATTATCAGGTGGAAAAAGTGTCGGTTTGCGATATGTTTGGAAATACGGTTCATGTTGAGACGGTAGTAAAATTAATAAGAAAATAAGAGAAAAAGCGGAACTTGCTCATCTAGGAAGGAGTTCCGCTCTTTTTATCTGGAAAAGTTTTCACTTATATTTGAACTTTTCTATAAAAGAGGTATGGTTCTGTGGTATAATAATGTTTTAGAATTGCCCAAATGCATTGCAAAGGGGGATGAAATATGTGCATTGAGATACAAAAAACAGAAGACAGGAAAGTAGTCATTGCCATTGATTCTTTTAAAGGCAGCTTGTCCTCTATAGAAGCAGGAAATGCAGCAAAAGAAGGAATTTTAAAGGCTTGTCCATCAGCAGAAGTGAAGGTTTGTCCATTGGCAGATGGAGGTGAAGGAACGGTAGAAGCTCTGGTAACCGGTATGGGTGGTGAAATGCAATTTCTTACGGTGACAGGACCTTTGGGTGAGACAGTGAAGAGTTCTTATGGAATGATAAGAGAATCCAAAACCGCTGTAATAGAAATGGCTGCTGCAGCTGGAATCACTCTTGTACCACAGGAACAGAGAAATCCTCTCTATACAACGACCTATGGAGTAGGAGAATTGATTCGGGATGCCATTGGAAAAGGCTGCCGTCATTTTATCATTGGAATTGGAGGAAGCAGTACCAATGATGGAGGAATGGGAATGCTTCAAGCACTGGGCTTTTCTTTTCAAAATAAAGATGGAGAGGAAGCAGGATTTGGTGCAATTGGTCTGAAAGATTTAGCAGTTGTTTCCAGGGACCATGTTTTAGAGGAGTTAAAGGAATGCAGTTTCCGTATTGCTTGCGATGTCACGAATCCCCTTTGTGGGGAACAAGGATGCAGCACAATCTTTGGACCGCAAAAAGGTGCAACACCTGAGATGATAAAAGACATGGATCAGTGGCTTAGACAATATGCTGCTTTGGCAAAAAAAGTGTTTCCAGAAGCAGACGAGATGTACCCGGGGACAGGAGCAGCGGGGGGACTTGGTTTTGCTTTTCGTACATTTACCAATGCAGTGCTGGAATCAGGGATTCAAATTGTATTAGAAGAGACAAAGCTAGAAGACCAAATACAGAATGTAGATTTGGTTATTACAGGAGAAGGCCGTCTAGATGGACAGACTGCTATGGGAAAAGCTCCGATTGGAGTTGCAAAATTGGGTAAAAAGTACGGAAAAACGGTAGTTGCTTTTGCTGGAAGTGTAACCAGGGAGGCATCAGCCTGTAATCAGCAAGGAATTGACGCGTTTTTTTCAATTTTGCCAGGAGTATGTACTTTGGAAGAGGCCATGGAAAAAGAAACTGCCAAAAGAAATATGGCAGATACAGCAGAGCAGGCCATGCGCTTGTTTCTAGCTGGAAGAGGAAAGAATTAGCAAAACGGAGGAAGAATTATGGCATTACAGCAGAAGCGATGTGAACTGGAGGAATTAGGGTGCGGTGGGTGTGCCCTGCTGTCGCTTCCATACGAAAAACAGCTTCAGAAGAAACAAAAAGAACTAAAGGCACTTTTAGGAAAATATAGGAAACTTCATCCTATTTTGGGCATGGAAGAACCATGGCATTATAGAAATAAAGTAATTTCCACGTTTACTTATCATAAGAAAAAACTAGACAGTGGAATTTATATTCAGGGAACTCATAAAGTGCTTCCGGTGAAATCATGTCTGCTGCATCAGTCTGCATTAGACGAGGCTGTGGAAGCAGTGCGCCAGGCGGCCAGGGCATGTAAATATAAGCCATATGATGAGGATAGGCATACAGGGCTTTTGCGTCATGTGCTAGTACGACACAGCCTGCTCACAGATGAAGTCATGGTTGTTTTGGTAACAGCGTCGCCTGTTCTTCCAGGGGCGAAAAATTTTGTAAGGGAGGTACGCAGACGCTGTCCGCAGGTATCTACCATTGTGCAGAATATAAATCCCAGGGATACTAGCGCAGTACTTGGGTATAAAGAAAAGATTCTGTGTGGGAAAGGTTATATTGAAGATTCTTTATGCGGAGTACGGTTCCAGATTGCGGCTTCCAGCTTTTATCAGGTAAATCCAAAGCAGACAGAGGTTTTATACCAGACAGCAATTTCAGCGGCAAAACTCGATGGAACCCAGAGTGTTTTGGATGCTTATTGTGGTGTTGGAACCATTGGTCTTACAGCAGCAGGAAAGGCCAAAAGTGTACTCGGGGTGGAATTAAATAAAAAAGCAGTTCAGTGTGCCATAGAAAATGCAAAGAAAAATGGAATTAAAAATGCTAGATTTTTATGTGAAGATGCTACAAAATTTATTCAGAAAATGGCAGACAAGGGGGAGCATGTAGATGTGGTGTTCATGGATCCTCCAAGAGCAGGAAGTACACCGGAATTTTTAGATGCCTTGTGCCGTATGAAGCCAGATTCCATTGTGTACATTTCCTGCAATCCAGAGACTCTGAAGAGAGATTTGGAGATTTTGGTAAAGAGGGAATGGAAGGTGGACATGATACAGGGGGTAGATTTATTTCCGGGGACAAAACATACAGAGACGGTTGTCTTGTTGGGTAGGAAAAAATCCACCGAGGATATGGTATATGCGTATGTGGATTATGAGCCAGAAGATGATACGTATTTACAGGGTATGAAAGGTAATGCAACGTATCGAGAAATTAAGGAATGGATAAAGGCAGAATATGGAATGTCCGTATCTTCTCTTTATGTAGCACAGATAAAAGACAAATGTGGCTTTGAGAAGCGTCAGAATTACAATATAGGCGAAAATAAAGCTCATGTGCCGAATTGTCCGCCTGAGAAGGAAAAGGCGATTTTAAAGGCATTTAAACACTTTAGAATGATATAAGAGATAGTGGGTAGGAAAAAAAGGTTATCCCATACGGGATAACCTTTTTTGGTGTTATTTGTTCTGTTCTTCTAGTAATTTTTCAATATGCTCACGATTATATATATCTGAGACTTCCAGTAAGTCTTTAGCGAAAACATGGTAGGTCCCGGTATCAACAGTACGTACCTCTAATAGTTCAGGTTCGCTGTAAATCTTGTGTATAGATACGATGTAATCAATGTTTACAAGTGTATTGGTGTAGTGTGAGCCGTATACTGTTCTTATAAATTTAATCATGGAACAGTCCTCCTTTTTAATTTTTTCTGAATTGCACTCGTAATTTAAGGAATATTAGTAAAAGAGAGAATAGTTTAGTATACATAGATACAGAGTAGATATTTTTAGCTATAAAATTAGTGATTGGATTTACTATAAAATCAGAAATCCCGCACCGGCACTGGATAAACGCACGATTGAAAAATAATTTAAAAAGTGGGTAGGAAAACATTGAGAAGCTTGATGAACTATGATATAATACGGATATAAGATGATTGAATCTTTATAGATACAAAGATTAGATAGAACCAGAGAATAAATAACAGGAGGTAGAACTATGCCAGCAAATAAAACGATTGGTGATATTCCATTAGGCGAGAAAATGAATTTAACAGTAGCAGAAGCATCTGTTTATACAAATATCGGACAAGTGACATTAAGAAGATGGATGAAAGAGCCAGATTGTAACTTTGTATTCTGGATTGGTCCTCAGAAATCATTGATTCGCCGACAAGAGTTAGAGGATTATATTCGCTCTAAAGATGTGTTCTTTGACAAAGAAGAAAAGGAAAAGTAAAATACAAAGAAAAAACAGCTACGAATGGGCGTTCGTAACTGTTGGTT
>ENA-ORMO01001572-ORMO01001572.1-human-gut-metagenome-genome-assembly--contig:-NODE-1572-length-23514-cov-3.115776_pt1 | contig 23514 bp, 20 predicted proteins | sample MGYA00242106_ERZ509001 | MGnify/ENA primary metagenome ERZ509001 (study PRJEB26280, sample SAMEA2338736) | human gut metagenome | biome: human gut; feature: human-associated habitat; material: faeces...
TCAAGTCCTGCCTCATCTGCCAGTTTCTGTGCTTCTCTTGAAGACATGACGCCAAGCTGCTCGCCTTCTTCTCCGATCAGACGTACCTCTCTGTCTCTGATCTGTTCGTTAATCATTAATTCGCTAATAGTGATACACCTCCATAAGAATCTAAATAAAAAAATGAGCGGGAACATCCACTCATGACAAAAAATGAAAACGAATATAAAACTAATCGCTGCATTCTTATATAAACACCTGACAGCCCGATTGCCTCAGGGTGAGAGTGGATACTCTGCTTTCTTTACGTATTTCAAATACCTTAAAGAGAATAGCACAAAAGAGAACCGGTGTCAACACCATTTTCTGCTTTTGTGCTATCAAATTCAATCGCAGCATACTATCTTGTGATATTTTTTACCCATTTGTATTTCATGTAGTGGATATATACAGCCGGGATCTTCACAAATTCATCCAGTGTCAGGATAAATGCAACGAGGAGCACCGGTGCATGCCAGACAAAAGCTGCCAGCATACCAAGCGGAACGACAAAACACCAGAGTGTGACAACGTCACAGATCATACCGAACTTTGTATCGCCGCCCGCCGGGAAGATACCGGAAATGATCGTAGAATTCAAAGAATTTCCGATGATATAATAAGCCGCCATACAGAGCATGAACTTCAGATAATACATTGCCTGCGGCGTCAGTGTGATCACGCGCAGTACAAGTGGGATCAACAGAAGGATCACAAGACCGGAAGCTGCCCCGATCCAGATCGACAGACGGACAAATTTACCGCCCATCTTCTTTGCCTCCTCCAGCTTGTTCTGTCCCAGTGTCTGCCCAATGATAATGGAAACGCCTGCTGAGATTCCCCAACAGAGACTGGCAATGATCGTACGCACAATGCTGGCAATAGAGTTAGCCGCGGTTGCATCGCTTCCCATATGCCCCATAATAACAGAATACATGGTCACACCGCCGCCCCAGCCGATCTGATTGACCAATAGCGGCGTTGTATATTTCCAGTAGTCCTTATGCATTTGTCTGTCCTTTATCACAAGCATATTACCGAGCTTCGGACATTTATATTTTGTAACGACAATGATAACGGCGATCGTTTCAAAGATCCTCGCACATACGGTGGCAAGTGCTGCACCTGCGATCCCCATTGCAGGCATACCGACAAGTCCGAAGATAAATACCGCATTTAATGCAATGTTCAGTACAACTGCCAAAGAGCCTATCATGGAGCTTAGCCCTGCATGATCGCATACCTTTAACAGACCGTAATAGATCTGTGTAAAGCCTGTCAGCACAAAAGATAAGGATACTGTCCGCAGATATACCGCACCTTTTTCGATCAGAACCGGATCTGCCGTGAAAATACGCATGATCTGCCCGGGAATACAGGCTGTCAGGACGGAAAACAGTATACCAACAAGCAGTGCATAGCGCATTGCGATCGTCAATATCTCTTCTACAGATTTTTTATCTCCCTTGCCCCAATACTGGGCAGCCAGAACATTAAAGCCGAATACGAACGCCCCGTAAAACAGGCTGTATACAAACGGGATCTGTGTTGCCAGGGAAGATGCCGCCAGAGAATCCTGATCCAGAAAACCAAGCATAAACGCATCTGATGCACTGACAAAGGATGCCATCAGGTACTGAAAAGAAATCGGTGCCACAATATGTAATAATTGTTTATAAATACTTTTGTCATTCTTTGTCTGCATAAGATCCTCCCTGTCAAATTCATTTCTTATCTTCATTATAGAAAAAATTGTAGTTTTTTATATAAAATTTATGCTATTTTTGACATATGTGTGACGCTGTGTATTCCATTTCTATCCATATCCTTTTTTCATTGCAATCTCCACAAGCATTACTCTGCCAACACGATCGATACACGTTTATCTACATATTCCAATGTGTCTGAAAGACTTTGTTGTTTTTCCAGATATTTTATCACTTCCTCTTCTATCAGTTCAACATATTTCTTTTTTTGCGGATATAAAACACATGGCATATCCAGCCATGCTTTTATGCTATGCAGCTGTTCCTGATCCAGCGCTTCCACGACCACCTCGTAATCATTGTAGGCAACCTCACACCGATATGGATTCACCTGCGTGCCATCAGACAGTGTTGTTTCTTTCGTCGCAGATACAATATCCCAAATACGCTGCTGTGCCTTTTCATTGACAGGGAAATAATCGGGATACGTATTTTTTATCTGATATTCCTCTCCGGTCAGATAGTACAAAAAGTCTGCACATTCCTCTTCCTGTTTGCTTCCATGTACAATCCCATAAACACCCATTGGAACGATCTCATTTACATACTGCCCGCTGCTTTTTTGTTCAAATCCGGTGTAGTCCACTGCCTGTTCTCCCATCAGATAAATCCCCATATAATCATTTGGCTCACTGATCTCTGTCACACCACAGATTGGCTTATCTGATTTCAAAAGCTCCGGTAATGATGTATTCTCTTCCGCCTCCGGCATCTCCTCCACAGTCTTTATATATTCTTTTAAGAGGTTTGTATCTACCTTCTTATTTTCCTCGTCCAGAATTCCTTTTACATCCGCATATAAGAAGCTATTGCACACTTCTTCCTTTCCACCATAAAGATACAATTTTCCATTATCCCCCCGCTTATAAAATGTGCGCATTCTAAATCCCGGTATCACATAACGGCTTCCCGCCTCTGTAAGTGCCTCACGCACAGGTTTTGTCATTGCAATATTTTCATACACCCCTGAAAGATCCTCCAAACTTCCCTGATACTGTTCCATATCCTGTAGGTGACTTGAAAATAAAAGATCTATTTCCCCATCTGTGAGTGCCATGGAAAGTTGTTTCACACCCGCTTCATCTGTTCCATACTCTTTGATTGTGATCTGTACCGTATCCTGCTGCATATTATAGGCAGCTACCGCCAGCTTACATTCTCTGCTGATCGATCCCCCGCCAAGTACAAGCTCTGTTTTCTTCAATCCTTCTGTATTCTCATTCTTTCCTGCTACACGGCAAATATAAATCCACTGATTTGCATTCATATCAAGTCCATCCCTTGCAGCCAAAAGCAACGTGCCATCCGGAAGTTCACAGACTGTCTGCACCATTTCGCTGTTCATTCCTATATCTCCCAATGCAAAGACTAAAGCTGCTGTTCCATTTTCCACATGCCACAGCTTATTGGCGCATAAAAGCAAGGTATGATCAGACGGCAGGGCACGCATATCCCCATTCTCCTCCCTGTCTTCCAACAGATAGATTATTTTTTTCTCGTTCAGATCATAAACAGACATTCCACTTTCCGAAAGTCTAAGACATGCTATCCCATTTTCAGTACCGGTAAAGCCTAAGATCATCCCCTGACAGACATCCTCTTTTTTCTTTCCATTCTGGTCAATCGATAAAACAGAATTGGCATCTGCTATGTAGAACCCACCATCAAATGCCTGCAAACCAAATACCCCCGCTTCCAATTCCTCTGATATTTCCTGTAAAGATATCGTCTGGTCTACGTTTCCTTCCTCATCACAGATCATAATCTGATATGCGGCTGTCCCATCTTGATCCTGATATCTCCATAGCAGAGCAAAAGTGCTTTTTTCATTAGAACTTGATATATTGGAAAGCGCATATACAGTTCCTTCTTTTTCAAAAGGCAGGGAAAGCTGTTTTACCTCATTATTTTTATCTATCCTGTAAATCTCAGGATAAATCTTCTGTTTCTCATCTGTTCTCAATGGCGAAGAGGCTATATATACATATTGTTCATCACCACACATACCTGTGATGGGTGGCAGATCGGAAACATCCAGTTTTTCACTTGTATAAGCCGTTGTCACCTCTTTGGTGGTATCAAATGTGACCTCTTTTCTGCCACAGCCCGTTAAAACGAACAGTGACAATAAAAATATGATTATCTTCTTCATATGTATTCCCCCTATTGAAAAACCCCCTTTCACATGGAAAGGGGGCTCCCGTATGCCTTCATTTTATCGTTCTCTAAAGGTTGCGCAGCTTGTCTGCTGACAATCGCAGGCATTGCTTCCACCGATCTTTACATTATCGGCGTTGCATTTATAATCGGAATTATAAATACATTTCACTGCCTCGCAGTCGATATCGATCATTTTGCTCGGATGCTCCAAAGCACTCAGGTACTGATCGCCCTTTGCTTCTTTAAAGGAATCGCAGCATGTCTGTGAACAGTCACAGGCACTTTTACCACCGACACTGATATCGCCCTTGCAGCAGCAGTTTTCTTTGTTATAGGTACAGGTACGCACATCACATTTTAAAGTAACCATTTTTCTTCCTCCTTCCGGGTTTTCCCGTAGAAGTAGTATGTGCTTTTTCATGTGATTTTATACGATACCCCTGTTTAAAAGCATTTTGACTTTTCCGAATTATTCATTCTCATCAAAATCTTCTTCCAGATCATCCGGCAGCCATGTATTGCCATTATTATTGCCACAGCTTACTGTAATGCCATGTGTGAGAGGTGCCTTCATGAGACCATACAATACACCAAGTAAGAAGATGACAAGTGCAGCCAGCCAGAAATCTGTCTTTAACAATGTGATCTCGCCATCAAACAAAAGCTCCATTTTTTCTTTTACCATTTTTTTAAATTGAAGCATGTGTCACCTCCTGCCTTCCGGCACTTATTTATTTCTTCCACAACATTTTTTGTATTTCTTGCCACTTCCGCAAGGACATGGATCGTTAGGATAGATCTTCTGTTCTTTTACGATCGTTGTAGAGCTCTTCTGCTCTTTGTAAAGTGCTTTTCTTGTTTCCTCATCGAAGATCTTTTCCCACTGTGGCAGACCGTATAACCAGTCAGCTTCTGCACCAACCATGTTTTTGTACAGAAGTGCTTTGTCAAACTTTAAGCTGACAGGTGTATCTTCTTCCATCTCTTCGATCGGATTTGCTTCTACCAAAGAATCATTGATACCATCCAGAAAGCCTGTCATTGTCATGATATCTACATTATATTTTTCAGCCAGTTCTTTTACTGTGCCCTTTACTTCTGTATCAGGATCTTCCAGAAGCTGTGCATAAATTTCTTTTTCTTTCAGAAAATATTTCTGCCAGAGTCTTTTTAAGTCACCCTTGTTTGCTGTTTCTGAATACGCCATAGAGCGCCACTGTTCTAATAATGCCATTTTTGTATACTCCTTATTTCTTCTTCCATTCGTTCTTGCAGGCGCTGCCTGCTATATACCAAGACAGTATATACTATTTTGCCCTATTTTTCAAAGGTTTTTTACGGCTTTGCGTAAACTGTCTCGTTTTTCCGATTTCCCTTTTCATCTACAGTTTCGATCTGCACATAGTAGCTTCCGTCTTTTTCCTGTGGGAAACGGATCTCCGTATGTGTATTTGTCGTATCGCTGTTATAATCCACCCATGCATAACCGTCACGCAGATCGATCTTCATATACTCATAATATGTCCGGCTTTGATCCACCTTATCATACAGCACATATTTATTTAACTGGAAATCATAATATTTCGCTTCCATTGCCTTGGAACGTTCTTCATCCGTCAGCGTACTGTCCATATCCACGTAGTCATTCGTGTAATGCTGTCTCTGCTTTTTGGATAGATTTTCCAGCATCTGACACTGTTCATATAAGGAAGCGTTGTTAAATTTATCATAAAAATGATTGATCCTGATATCCAGTCCTACCTGATACAGCCGCGGTCCCAGCACAATAACTGCCACAAGCAAAAGGGCGGCGATCACCGCATAATACCGGTGCAGCTTTTTCTGCTCATATGCATACCAGAACGGTTTCCGTTTCAGTGTTTTGGTTGTCTCCTGCTCACTGTACAGAGAATCCATATCCATATCGGAAGGCAGAAGTGCTTTCCGAAACGTCTCCAGATCCTCGTATCTGTCAAAATCATAAATAGAAGCCGCCTTCATGATGGCTTCACTCTGGAAATCCATGATCCGTGTCTGCATCTGCTGCGGCGGTGTACTTTCCTTTTCTTCATTGATCCGCTCATAATAAGCCGGCAGTTTTTCTCCCGTTACATAGCGGTACAAAATAGCCGCCATGGCATACTGGTCTGTTTTGCTGCTTCTCTTGGCTTCCGGCAGATAAAGCTCTACCGGCGCATAACCGTCCTGCCGCACGCCCGGATCTTTTAGCTGCGGGGCAGCGATATCCTCCATCGGATTGGTAAAGCCGACAATTACAGTCTTCCTGTCTGGCAGCACCATGATCTGCTGCGGCGAAAGTGCCAGATGGCAGATACCGTCCTGATGCAGTTTTGCCAGAGTCTGCATGACAGGTGCGAGCAGCTTCATCAGATCTTCTACGGTAAACTTGGCACTGTGACGCTTTAACAGATACTTGTCAAGCGTCATACCTTCCACATATTCTTCTATGCTGTATACAGTTCCGCGCTCTTCCAAAAAAGTCAGTACATTGGCGATCCCTTCCACCGGATACATACGGATGAGCTTCTTCACCCGGCCGATCACATGCTCCTTCATGGATTCAAACAGAGCTTCATCGGAAAGCTTCTTACAGTCCAGATGATAGTCATGCAGCCTGTCTCTTTCCACGATATCAACAGGAAACAGTTCCCTGATGACAACTACTTTTTTACGGAATGTATCATAACCTTTGTAGGTAACCATAATGCCGTTATTCCCCAGAAGTGAATCAATCCGGTATCTTCTGTCTGCCAGTGTCATCCCCGGCTGTAACAGATGCGCTTCTATTGTTATTTTCTTCTTCATACCCCAAACTCCTTTGCATTCCTTAGTATAGCATTGCAGCGCGCATTAAACAACAGTCCCTGTTGCTATTTGTTTATTTTGCCATGCACGATTTGCTTTTTGACCACAGAAGCTTTCTATGTTAGTATAATACAATACAATTATTATTTCAGGCATACTAACCGAATGATCCGTATTACAGCTTTATTCTGTTTTTATGTTGACCGATATCGAAAGGAAGGATTCTGTTATATGTATTCCAAAAAGCAACGTATTCTGGCGATCATTGGAATCGCCGCTCTGGTACTTCTTTATATCATCACACTCATCTGTGCCATCTTCAATTTCGACGGCGCGGGCAGAATGTTCAAGGTCAGTCTGTTTGCAACGATCTTCATTCCGATCATCCTCTGGCTTTACATCTGGATGTACGGCAAGCTGACAAACAAGCATACCATTGCCGATTTTGACAATATGCCTGCCACAAAAGCCATCAAGGACCAGAAACAGAAAGAAGAAGCGGAACAAGTGACGCTTTCCAAAAAAAACACCAGATCCTGAATTCGGGATCTGGTGTTTTTTCGTATACTCTTTATCTATTATTTCTTCAGTGGACTTTCTCTGTAGATGATATCATTTCTGCCCGGTCCGTTACTTACCATTGTGATCGGGTAACCAATCTGTTCCTCGATAAATTCCACATACTTGCGACAGTTCTCCGGCAGATCTTCAAACTTCTTAATGCCTCTGATATCTTCTCTCTGGTTTTTCCAGCCCGGTAATACTTTCAGAACCGGTTTTGCTTTCTCCAGATCATGTGTAACAGGGAACTCTGTTGTCACTTCTCCGTTGATCTCATAACCGACACATACCGGAATTTCATCCAGATAACCAAGTACATCCAGAACCGTAAATGCAACATCTGTTGTACCCTGCAGACGACAGCCGTACTTAGAAGCAACACAGTCAAACCATCCCATTCTTCTCGGACGTCCTGTTGTTGCACCAAACTCACCGCCATCACCACCGCGGCGTCTCAGCTCATCTGCTTCGTCTCCGAAAATCTCGGATACAAATGCACCACCGCCGACTGCGGAAGAATATGCCTTGCAGACTGTGACGATCTGCTTGATCTCGTATGGCGGGATACCTGCACCGACTGCACCGTAAGCTGCCAGTGTGGAAGAAGAAGTTACCATTGGGTAAATTCCATGATCCGGATCCTTTAATGTACCAAGCTGGCCCTCTAACAGGATGTTCTTTCCTTCCTTGATCGCCTTGTCAAGATATAAGGAAACGTTGCATACATAAGGTTCTACCATTTCCTTATACTCTTTCAGTGTCTGCATCAGCTCGTCCGGGTTTAAAAGCGGTTTATGATATAAATGCTCCAGTAAAACATTCTTTGTCTCACATACACGGACAACCTTTTCTCTCAGCTCGTCCTCATCTTCAAACAGCTCGCTTACCTGGAAACCGATCTTTGCATACTTATCGGAATAGAAGGGTGCGATACCTGATTTTGTGGAACCGAATGACTTACCGCCAAGACGTTCTTCTTCATATTGATCAAATAAAATGTGATATGGCATCACCATCTGACATCTGTCAGAAACCAGAAGCTTCGGCTTTGGCACATCGCGGTCTGTAATAGATTTCATTTCATTGAATAAAACCGGAATGTTCAGTGCAACACCATTACCGATAATACTTGTTGTATGTCCGTAGAACACACCTGACGGTAATGTATGAAGTGCAAACTTTCCGTAATCATTTACGATCGTATGTCCGGCATTGGCTCCACCCTGAAAACGGATGATGATATCTGCCTCTTTTGCCAGCATATCTGTAATCTTACCTTTTCCTTCGTCGCCCCAGTTAGCGCCTACAACTGCTTTTACCATAGTTCACATTCTCCTTTTAGCAGAAATTCTAAAAATCAAGCTGCCCGCAGGCAGTCCCTTTTTTGATACAGATATAGTATATACTATATTGATTCATAAGTAAAATCAATATTTTTTATATTTGCCATAATATATACTTATTTGTCAGTCTTATGTAAAGTAAATAGTTTTTTCCGCAGGAGATTCCGGACATTCATTGAAATCAAGGATAATTTCTACTATAATGAATCATACTGTCAGAAGGTTTATTACCTCTATCCGTTGACTAGTAATACCTATTTTTAATGAAGGAGATTTATCATGCAAACAAATACACGATCCGCCATAGATGCGCTCTCCGTACTGTCTCAGAGTGCCCATTCCCCGTTCCACTGCTGTAAATACTGCGAGGACACGCTCAAGAAAGCCGGCTTTCTTGCACTTCCCAAAAATGAGCCGATTTCCCTTACACCCGGTGGAAAATATTATATCGATCTTTACGACGCAACCTGCATTGCCTTTACGGTCGGCAAGAAAGTCTCTGCAGGCAAAAAGCTGCCAAAGCTGCGTATGATCACAGCGCATACAGACTGGCCTTCTTTTCTGATAAAACCACAGCCTGAGCTGACACAGGGAAGCTATGGCAAACTCAATATCGAGCCGTATGGCGGCGCTGTATATACAAGCTGGCTGGACAGACCGCTCGGCATTGCAGGCAAAGTCTGTACAAAAGGAAAAGACGCTTTCCATCCGGTCACGCATCTGATCGACTCCAAGAAGCCGGTTGCTGTCATTCCGGGACTTGCCATCCATATGAATCCGGAGATCAACAAGGGCATACAGCTTAATCCGCAGCTCCAGCTTCTGCCGCTTGTAGCGCGCCTTGGAGAAGATGAAAAATCCGATTATTTCCTGCACTATCTGGAACTGCTCACAGGCTGCAAGGCAGAAGACATTCTGGACTATGAGCTATTTTTATACAATGCGGATCCCGGTGCAGAAGTCGGGCTGAACGGCGAATTTTTCTCTTGCCCGCGCATCGATAATTATTCCAGTGTACAGGCTGCTTTATCCGCCCTTCTGCATGCTGATACCAAAGAAGATCATATTTGCATTTCCGCCTTTTATCACAATGAGGAGATCGGCAGTGCTACCAAGCAGGGCGCAGGCTCTGTCATGACAATGGATCTGTTAAAGCGCATCTTTGCTGCGCTCGGTTTTTCGGAGGAAATGCTTTCCTGCACGATCGCAGAGGGGCTCTGTCTTTCTCTGGATGTTGCCCATGGCTTACATCCGAATTATCCGGATAAAAATGATCCGACCTGCCAGATCTGTCTCGGCGACGGTGTTGCACTGAAATTATCCGCCAGACAGTCTTATGCAACGGATTCTTCCTATGTCAGTGTGATCGAAGGCATCTGCAGACAGCACAACATTCCATACAAGAAATTTGTGAACCGCTCCGATCAGAGAGGCGGCTCCACACTTGGCAGCATTACATCCGCCAAGCTTGCAATCCCGTGTGTTGATGCAGGCGTTCCGATTCTTTCCATGCATTCCGCCAGAGAACTCATGGCATGCACTGACCAGGAAGCCTTATGTGCGCTTGCTGCGCAGATGTTCCGTGGCTGACCCTGAAAGGAGCCATGCGGTAAATACGCAATACAATATGAGACATTATAGTACAATCTGCACCATTTCTAAATTAAAAAATTAAGCAAATATAAAAAATTTATAAAGAATTAAGATTTTATTTATCAGATAACGTCGACATGATTTTATTCATATGATAAGCTATAGGAAAACATTCTTATAAGGGAGGAAATTCACATGGACAATTATTATTCTGCTGTAGGGGCAGGCATTGGTACTGCTTACTATCTTTTCATACTGGTATTTTACATTGCATGTGTGATCGGTATGTGGAAGATGTTTGAGAAAGCCGGCAAACCGGGGTGGGCAAGCCTGATTCCGTTTTACAACCTCTACTGCGTGTACGACATCGGCTGGGGCACAGGCTGGTTATTCTTACTGACCTTTGTTCCTTGTGTTGGCTTCATCTTTGATATCATGCTTTCTTTCAAGATGGCAAAAGCTTACGGACAGGGCACAGGCTTCGGCTTCGGTATTCTTTTCCTGAAACCGATCTTCTACATGATCCTTGGTTTCGGCGATTCCGAATACATCGGTCCACAGTAAACTACCGCTTATTCAGATCTTAATAATTCTAACAGACGGGCAGCTGCCATACTTTTTGGCAGCTGCTTATTTGTTACTACACACATATGCCGCTTGGGCAGCATCTGGTGGAAACGGAGCGCAAACAGCCTTCCTTCTTCCAGATAGGGCTGCGCAAAATCGCGCATCACACATCCAATCCCCAGATTTCTCAAAGCAAACTGCACGATCATATCAGACGTTGCAAGTTCAAATTCAGGATTTAAGGATACACCGTGTTTTTCCAGCACCTGATCGACATATTTTCTTGTACTTGTATTTTTTTCCAGAAAAATAACCGGATAATCGGGCAGCTCATGCAGATCAACCATATGATTTTTCAACTGGGTATAGCGGTGCGCCGCCACAAAGATATCCTCCACCTCACGCACGACCTGGATGTCCATTGTCTCATCTTCTGCAAAGGGCTCCGTTACAACACCGAAATCAATCTTACCTTCTTTCAGATACATCAATGTCTCGGGGGTCGGGCCGTTCGTGACATGTACTTTGATCGCCGGGTATTTCTGGTGAAACAGATCCAGATACGGAAGCAGGTAAAACTGCAGTGTCATATCGGAAGCACCGATCCGGATCTCACCCGATTCCAGATTTTTCAGTTTGGAAAGCACCTGTTCCCCCTGCTGCATTTCTTCATATCCCTGTTTGATATAGGAAAACAGTATTTCTCCCTCCGGGGTCAGGCGGATCCCTCTGGCACATCTGACGATCAGCTTTGTATCCAGTGCTTTTTCAAGCTGGCGCATTGACTGGCTGACCGCCGGCTGTGAGATCATCAGTCTTTCCGCCGCAAGTGTCATGCTCTGACAGACCGCTACATAATAAAACACTTTATAATATTCCAGATTTGTCGTCATCATCTTTCTCTCCATATATCTTTTGCCAGCATTTCAGGCAGTTTTCTATTTTCTTAATATAATTCATATTTTTTTAAAAATTAAAACACAAATTGAACACACTTTCCAAATATACTAACAGCATCAGAGATGAAGAAAACCCCTCAACCCTCTCATCTTTGATAAGTGTTTCAACTCTTTATATTTTTTCATGAATCCCTCATAAGAAAAAAGGAAGCGGTTTCCACCCCTCAGGAAACCGCTTTCTTTTTGTCTTTCGTACTTTATACGTTGATCTCTGCTTTTACGCCAAGCAGAGCTTCATTTTCTTTCAGTACCGGCCTGAGTACCTGCTCGATAAACTTGGTTACCTGGATCGGTGCTCTGCCTACATATCTTGCAGGCTCCATGCTGCTTTGCAGATCTTCCAGTGTCATCGGGAAGCTGTCATCCGCAGCGATCAGTTCAAGCAGATTGTTGTCCCTGCCTTCCTGCTTTACATTCTTTCCTGCTTCCATGGAAAGCTGACGGATCTTCTCATGCAGCTCCTGTCTGTTGCCGCCCATCTTGACTGCATCCATCATGATATTTTCTGTTGCCATGAACGGAAGCTCTGCCATCAGATGCTTTGTGATAACTTTGTCGTAAACAACCAGACCGTCTACTACGTTCAGGCAGAGATCTAAAATACCGTCGATCGCCAGAAACGCTTCCGGAATGGAAAGACGCTTATTTGCAGAATCATCCAGTGTACGTTCAAACCACTGTGTTGCGGAAGTGATCGCCGGATTTAAAGCATCGATCATCACATAACGGGATAAGGACGCGATACGCTCACTTCTCATCGGATTTCTCTTATATGCCATTGCAGAGGAACCGATCTGATTCTTTTCAAAAGGCTCTTCCACTTCTTTTAAGTGCTGCAGCAGACGGATATCGTTGCTCATCTTATGTGCGGATGCTGCGATACCTGCCAGTACATTGCAGACTCTTGTATCTACTTTACGGGAATAGGTCTGTCCTGATACCGGATAGCATTCCTTGAAGCCCATTTTCGCTGCGATCATCGGATCGATCTTGTCGATCGTTTCCTGATCGCCGTTAAACAGTTCCTGGAAGGATGCCTGTGTACCTGTCGTGCCTTTTGATCCAAGCAGCTTTAAGGTAGAAGCCACATAATCCAGATCGGAAAGATCCATGACAAATTCCTGCGCCCAGAGTGTGGCACGTTTACCGACTGTTGTAGGCTGTGCAGGCTGGAAATGGGTAAATGCCAGTGTCGGGAGTTCTTTATATTTATCCGCAAATTTTGCAAGCTCATCGATCACATTGACCAGCTTCTTCTTGACAAGCTGCAGCGCCTCTGCCATGACAATGATATCGGTATTGTCACCGACATAGCAGGATGTTGCGCCAAGATGGATGATACCTGCTGCCTTCGGGCACTGCTGTCCGTATGCGTATACATGGCTCATTACATCATGTCTGACCTGTTTTTCACGTTCCTTTGCCACATCGTAATTGATGTCGTCCAGATGCTCCTTCAGCTCATCGATCTGCTCCTGTGTGATGACCGGTTTGCCATCCTGGGACAATCCCAGCTCCATCTCTGTCTCTGCAAGTGCAACCCAGAGTCTTCTCCATGTTCTGAATTTCTTATCAGGCGAAAAAATATACTGCATCTCCTTGCTGGCATAACGCTCTGAAAGCGGGCTTACATATCTGTCATTACTCATCTCTTTCTCCTCATCTTTACTCATCAAATTCTCCGCGGATATCATCCTGCGGTGGTTCCATTGGGTATTTCCCGGTAAAGCAGCCGGTGCAGATCTCTCTGCCGCCTACGATGTCGGGCAGTCTGTCCAAAGACAGATAGGCAAGGGAATCCGCTCCGATAATCTGCCTGATCTCTTCCACAGATCTGTTATAGGCAATGAGCTGTTCTCTCGCCGGTACATCGGTTCCGAAATAACACGGCCATAAAAACGGCGGTGAGGAAATCCTGACATGCACCTCTTTCGCACCTGCATCACGCAGCAGCTTTACAATACGGTCGGAAGTTGTTCCGCGGACGATCGAATCATCGATCATGATAACACGTTTGCCATCAACAACCTCTCTGATCGGATTCAGCTTGATCTGTACACTGCTTTCCCTGTTTTTCTGCTTTGGCTTGATAAAGGTTCTTCCGACATAGGAATTCTTTACAAAAGCAGTATTATACGGAATACCTGACTGCATGGCATATCCCATTGCAGCACAGTTACCGGATTCCGGTACACCTGTTACAATGTCTGCTTCCACCGGACTGTCCATTGCCAGATATTTACCTGCCATAATGCGGGAATGATAGACGCTGCAGCCATCGATCAGGCTGTCCGGTCTTGCGAAATAAATGTATTCAAAAACACATCTTGCATGCTGCTCTTTTAAAATGCAGCAGCTCTTGTCGGATTCAATGCCCTTTTCCGGTGAGATCGTTACAATTTCGCCGGGTTCCACATCCCGGATAAATTCTGCACCGATCGTATCAAGGGCACATGTCTCAGATGCCAGTACATAAGCATTATCACGTTTTCCGATACAAAGCGGACGGAATCCGAACGGATCTCTCGCACCGATCAGCTTACGCGGGCTCATAACGATCAAAGAGTACGCACCCTTCAGCTTCTTCATGGCACGTCCGACTGCCTCTTCTACTGTTTTGGAATTCAGACGCTCTCTGGCGATCAGATAGGCAATGACCTCTGAATCGATCGTTGTCTGGAAAATGGCTCCTGTATATTCGAGCTCTTTGTGCAGCTGGGGTGTATTGATCAGATTACCGTTGTGCGCCAGTCCCAGTGTTCCTTTGACATAATTCAGGACAAGTGGCTGCGCGTTTTCGCGGGTTGAACTGCCGGCGGTCGAATATCTGACATGTCCGACACCGATGTCTCCCTTTAATTTCTCCAGCACTTCCGGGGTAAAGGCTTCATTTAAAAGCCCCATATCCTTATGACTGGAAACCTTTCCTTTTGGGCCGTTTGTTTCACTGACAGCAATGCCACAGCTTTCCTGTCCTCTGTGCTGCAGTGCAAACAATCCGTAGTAGATACTTGTTGCGACATCGCCACCTGAAAAATCATACATGCCGAATACGCCGCATTCTTCCTTTAAGTGTTCTAATTCTGCCATTGTTTTCTCCACTTTCTTAAAAGATTGTTGTCTAGTGTATCTCTTACCTTCCCTAATTGTATATAAACAAAAAATATTATAATCGTTTCCGCTGCAAAGTGCAATCAGCTATCCTACAAATTTGCCGATAAAGTCCCTGACTCTTTCATTTTCGGAATGGAAGATCTCATCCGGTGTCCCCTCCTGTACACAGACACCGTTTTCCATAAAGATGATACGATCGGAAAGCTCTCTTGCAAACTGCATTTCATGTGTCACGATGATCATTGTCATCTTTTCTTTTGCCAGTTCTTTGATGACCTTTAAAACTTCCCCTGTCAGCTCCGGATCCAGCGCACTTGTCGGTTCATCGAAAAACAGGATCTTCGGCTGCAGCGCCAGTGCTCTTGCGATCGATACACGCTGCTGCTGTCCGCCGGAAAGCTGATACGGATAAGCATTTTCCTTTTCGGAAAGTCCAAGCTGCTCCATCAGCTTACGCGCACGCTTCTTTGCTTCTTCCTTTGGCACCTTATCTACACTGACAGGTGCATCCATGATATTTTTCAAAACGCTGTAATGCGGAAACAGATTGAAATTCTGGAATACAAGCCCGAAATAATGATGAATCTGTTTCAGTTTTTCTTTGGATGCATAAACACATCTGCCGTTTTCACTTTTTGCCGCGTACTCTCCCAGATAGGAAAGCTCGCCGTCATCCATCTGCTCGAGCATCGTCAGGCAGCGCAGGATCGTTGATTTTCCGCTGCCGGAAGGACCGATAATGGAAACAACTTCTCCTTCCTTTACAGAAAGAGAGAAGTCCTTGATGACTTCCAGTTCATCAAAGGATTTTTTTAAATGCTTCAGTTCCAATAAAATCATATCTTTCTCCTATCTGTAATAAGCCATTTTCTTTTCCAGTGTTTCCATGACAAATGCAACAAGCAGGTTAAAAAGATAATAAAACACACCTGCTGCCATCAACGGTACGATCGTTGTCTGTGCTGCTGCCACCTGTTTTGCCAGTGTGAACATTTCCGTCACGGCAAGTACAAATGCAAGGGAGGTATCCTTGACCAGTGTAATGACCTCGTTTGTCACAGCGGGCAGGATCCGCTTGATGACCTGCGGCAGAATGATCTTAAAGAAAGTCTGTCCCTTGCTGTAGCCGAGGATCTTGGCAGCCTCATACTGTCCTACCGGGATGGACTGGATACCGGAACGGTAGATCTCCGCAAAATAAGCTGCATAATTTAATACAAATCCGATGATGACCGCGATCATACGATATCCTGATGAAATGCGGATGCGGAATATGTAATACGGAGCAAAATAAACTACAATAAGCTGCAGCATAAGCGGCGTTCCGCGCATGATGGAAATATAGATTTTTGTGATTGTCCGAAGCAGACCGTTTTTTGACATGCGTCCAAAAGAAATAACCAGTCCGAGCGGAAGCGAAAATAACAGTGTCAGGAAAAAAATCTCTCCTGTTACAAGCATCCCCGTAGCTAATTGCCCAAGCATTGTTCCAAAACTCATAAAACTCTCCTTATGTAAAACCTTGATATTTTATCGTAGTAGCACTTTACCATAGTAAATCAAGCACGGTGTAATGGTACCATTCCTGCCATACTCTGTCAATCTGCTTTTCTCAGCTTTCTGCTTTTTCTTCATAGGCAGAAACCATTTTCAGAATCTGTGCTGCATATTTCGGATACTCCGTTACCAGCTTTTTGATCTGCTCCTGTGCTTTTTCCGCGTTGTCGGTATTGAATTCCATCTGCTTTCTGAGCTGCTGTCTGCGCAGGATCATAGCATGCCTTACCTCGACCATTTCTTTGGGATCTAAGATCGCACCGGTCTGGTGCAGCCAGATCATCGGATCATGCAGACGATATTTTTTCAGGATACGGATCAGATCCTCCTGTCCGAAGGACAGCTCCTGCATCGTCTGTTCCAGCTTTTTCCGTTCCACCTGCTCCGCCTGGTAAGCCTCCAGCAGACTTTTCAGCTCCTCCCCGGAGGAAATACCGAATTTCAGATAATAATAATCCAGCAGATTTGTATTATTGACATACCGGATCTTCACACGGTTCTGCAAAAGGATCACTCTGTTCAGACTGCCTGAAGACAATCTGTCCTCCTGTGCTGCATCCATATATTTCATATACATTGCCACCAGTGCGATCGCACAGACTGCTGCCGTCAGAATATAGCCCATCTGTGTCTGCATTTCAAAGGCAAACTGCATGATCAAAAGGATCACGATACAGAAAAAGACCGCCGCTGTCGTGATAACCGCCATGCCCCGCAGGTTTTCCATTGCCGTCTTTGCTTCCTGCCTTCTGAACAGACATGCCTGCTTTTCATTTTCCAGTCTGCTCAGATCGTTTCGGATTGCTTCCTGATACTGTTCCGCTTCCTGCAGGCGCGTCAGGCTGTCATGTGCATCCTCAGACAGACGCTCCATTTTTGCATAATCTGCATCGGACATATGTCTTTTCTTTTTTTCATACCGGCTCTTGTCCTCTTCCAACAGATGCACTGCCTTTGCACAGTCTTCCAGCTTCTCCCTGTCTTCACCGGAAATATAATCGATCAGTTCCATGTCCTTCAGATACAGATCGACCATGGCGTATTCGGCTTCACACTCGCTGATCTGCTTCTGCGCATCAGCGATCTGTGTCAGCAGACTTTCCACATAGCCTGTCCGCTGCTGTTCATCCTCCAGATCCGTTTCATGTTCCGTAAGTCCATATGCTGCTCCGTCTGCTTCATCCGGCAGTTCTTCTTTTTTCTTTTTTCTGCGTCTAAACAATCTGTTCCAAAACTTCATTGCTTACTCCCTTATACAGATTCCGGCTGTTCCATCATGACACGATATGTTTCCCGGAGACTGTCCATATCAGGCAGCCCTTCCATCTGCTTCAATGTATCTTCCGCTGTCTGCAACGCACTTTCATATTCCTGTTCTACAGTCAGCGCACTTTCATAATATGCTTCATGCTCCGTAATAAAGCGGACAAATTCTTCCTTTGTCATCTGCATTCTTCTGCAAAGCAAATAGAGATGAAGCGCTTCTTTTCTGCCAAGCCGGTAGCTTTCCATAAACTGCGCTTCCGCAAGCCCGTATTCAAAAAGCTGTGCCATACATTTTCCGATCTGTTCAAGCAATACCGCCTTGTTTTCCTGCTCCGTCTCTTCCCGCAAAAGTTCCCGATACAGCGTGATCGCCTGCATATATGCCTTTTGTGAGTACAGACCGTCTGCCTGCTTCTGCTTTCTCTTAAGCGGTGTCAATGTCTCGTTTTTCGTCAGTGTTTCCATCAGCTCCGTCATTTTATCAGCAGAAACATAGGCCGCTTCTTCCAATATCATCCGGCAGAAGGTATGCAGACTCCCCTGAAAATGCAACAGCTGTCTTAAGCTTCCTGCCAGATCAAAAAGTTCCATCTGTTCCACTGCATCTGCCAGATCTTCCCGCATAAACCTCTGATCCAGCATGTCCGCATGTACCGTAATATAATAACACAACTCTTCCATAGAAAAAATATCTGTATGCATGGCGACCTGATATGGCTTTTGCAGCCTCTGTCCTATGCAGACATAACATGCATTTTCCTGCTCATCAGCATCTGGCAGCTCTGCCAGACGGATTGCTTTTGTAAACGGTTCCCTGACAGGTACAAAGAAACTGCCAAATCCATGATCCAGCACCGTAAGCTCCAAGGTTTCCTTATCCTGCATGGAAAAAGCAAGCTCCAGAAGGCAGCTTCGATATGGTCTTTTGAGTCCGTCCAGACCGATCACGATCTCTTTTTTCCCTCCACGGATCGGTACAACCTGCAGCCGGATCTCATCTGTATCTTCTATATAAAAAGCGAGACTGCCTGCCGCCTCATACCAGTTTGTCCCCGCATCCAAAAGCGGGCAGTAGATCTCCTCCGTTTTGTCATACAGCCTGATCCCTACATTATACTGCAGCATATCCTTGCCCAGATACAGGAAATCTTCCGATGCTTCTCCCTTCCAGATCCGTTCCGCTGCTGCAAAACAGGCACCCTTTCCAAACAGGTTGTCTCCCGCAAACACCTTACGGTTTCTGCAGATCACCTTGAGCGTTTCCTGATACCAGTCTCCGTGAAATCCATCGCCGATCAGATACAAACTTGTTACGATCCTGCCCGCCGTATAGTCCTGCATATATTCCGCCAGTTCCTGATCCAGTTTTGCAAGTTCTCTGTCATGCTCCATGATGGATGCATAATGTTTCTTTTTATAAAGATCCGTTTCTGTCGTCTCTATACTCACGACAACAGGTCTTGTTTTATGGTTCATTTCCACACGGTATATCACGAGCTGCTCCGAAGTCAGATCCAGAACCTGTGTCTCATATCCCATAAGCCTTCTGGGCTGATGCACCAGATAAGAAAAGATACTTTCCTCATGGCTTTGGAAGGAAATATCCTCTACCGGCAGATTTTTTACGATTTCCTGCAATTTACCATAATGTACCCCCGGATCGATCCGTCCGGTCAGTACAAGTGCCCGGACCGTTATCTCCTCGCCCAGCTGTTCCCTGACTTTTCTGACAAACGCTGTATATGTGTGCCCCAAAAAAAGGCTGCAAAGATCTGTCAGCTGATATTCACTGTCGGAAAGCCTGATCGTATCCGCATGAAGCATCCGGGAAGGCATTCTTCCAGTTCATACAGCTTTAGTTCCGTTACATAGAGTTGTTTGGCGGTATGGGCTTGGATTCGTTTGCCCTCTGTTTCAAAGAACAGTACCTGGGCCAGCGGAATATAATAGCTGGTATCGCCGCTTTTTAAGGCGATGCAGCCCTTTTCCGGACGGGCGGAAGCCATATCCGCGATGGACTGCTGCAGTTTTACGATATGTTCGTCCATCCGCTGACAGCGAATAATGACTTCGTCCTGCGTAAGGGATGGATCGATTTCAATTTTTATTTTCATGGATACGCCTTTCACGGCGCCTTTTCCGCGCCTGTTTTTCAGCCTGGCTGATAATTTGATTATAACCAAGCGGGCGGCCGGGTCAATAGAGCAGGAGCAAGAGGTTGAAAAATGGAGGCAAGAGGGGAGAAAAAAGGCATCACTGCATAGCCGATACATTCCTTTGCGCCTGGATCGGGAAAGGCGCTGCCAAGACTACATGTGGAAGGGGGCAGGGCCCGGAGCAAAGGAATGTATCGGGCTATGCGGTGACGCCATTTTCTCCTAAAAATACCCCTTGACATTTTGAAAAATACATGTATACTGATGTACATAAGCAAAGGCGCTTTGGAAAAAGATTTCCAAGGCGCCTTTCTTTATTTGCAGGGTAGCTCGCAGAACGGTGGGGTTATTGGAATTGTGAAAATCAGGATGCCCCACAGCCTGACAGAGGCCTGCGCGGACACCGAAAAAGGAGGAGAGATTATGAAAAGTTTGGTATTTGAACGGTATAAGGGTTCGGTTTTCAGATCGTTTCAACAAAGAAGGTAGAAGAGAAAACGCAAAGGCGCGCATCCGATGGATGGGCGTATTTTTATTTGGGAGGTAGAAAATGGATATGACGATCATTGTCGATACGTTATGGGTACTGCTCGCCGCCATTCTGGTGTTCTTCATGAATCTCGGTTTCGCTGCGGTGGAAGCCGGCTTTGCCAGAGCGAAAAATACGGTCAATATTCTTTCTAAAAATTTTATTGTGTTTGCGGTATCCTCCCTTGGCTTCATGCTATTGGGATGGGGGCTGATGTTCGGAGGAGATAATCCGCTCATAGGAACGAGCCACTTGTTCATATTGGGAAATCAGGATCTTTCCTTTTATGATCAGACGCTAACAGCAAATGTTCCTTTCTGGGGAAAATTCTTCTTTCAGCTGGTATTCTGCGGAACTGCGGCGACGATCGTCTCCGGGGCAGTTGCAGAGAGGATCAAATATGTAGCATTTATTTTGTTTTCCTTTGTGCTGACGTTATTCATCTATCCGATCGTAGGGCATTGGGTGTGGGGCGGAGGCTGGCTTGCGGACATAGGATTCATGGATTTCGCAGGCGATACAGTAGTACATTCGCTCGGTGGCTGGGGAGCGCTTTCAGGTGCCTTGATTCTCGGCCCCCGTATTGGGAAATACGGCAAGGATGGCAAGGTAAAAGCCATCCCCGGGCACAGTATGTCCCTGGCAGTGATCGGTCTGTTTGTCCTGTGGCTCGGATGGTTTGGATTTAACCCTGGTTCCACGATGAGTTTCCAGAATCCAGCGGATGTGGTCTATATCTTAGTGACCACAAATACTTCAGCTATCGCGGCTGTGCTGACATCAACGATTACTTCCTGGCTCTATCTGGGGAAGCCGGATTTGGGAATGACGATCAACGGATGTCTAGCCGGGCTGGTAGGGATCACCGGCGGATGTGCTTATGTGAGCGTGGGAAGTTCTCTGATTATTGGGGCACTTGCGGGTATCCTGGTAGTCTTTGCAGTGGTATTTTTCGATAAGATCAAAGTGGATGATCCGGTGGGAGCTACCTCTGTACATCTTTGTTGTGGTATATTCGGGACACTCTGTATTGGGCTCTTTGCACAGGAAGGCGTTACGAGCCTTTCAACAAGAAACGGCCTGTTCTATGGAGGCGGTCTTGGACTGCTTGGTACTCAGTTTGTGGGGATTCTCGCAGTAGGAATCTTTGGATTTGTATCCACCAGCCTGGTATGGTATGTGCTGAAGAAAATCATTGGGATCCGTGTATCCAAAGAAGAGGAACTTGCTGGACTGGATGTGGGCGAACATGGGAACATTGCTTATCCGGATTTTGCACCTACAACCGGATTCGCACAGGATAGCAAGGCAGATGAAAAGGCCGCTGTGGCCGCATTGCCTAAGGAGACGGATGTAAAGAATGTGCCGGTTAAGGAGGCTATACCTGTAGTACATAAGGAACGGGAAGGCATAAAGATGACAAAGGTTACGATCGTTACCAATCAGACCAGGTTTTCAGAACTGGAAAATGCACTTTCTGCTCTGGGCGTTACCGGTCTGACGATTACGAACGTATTCGGATATGGCATGCAGAAAGGGCATGAGACATATTTCCGCGGGGCTCCTGTGGAAACCAGACTTCTGCCAAAGGTGAAGATAGATGTGGTTGTGTGCAAAATACCGGCCGAAACGGTTGTGGATACCGTTCAGAAAGTGTTGTATACAGGTAATGTGGGAGACGGGAAAATCTTTGTCTATGATGTGGAAGATGTCGTAAAAGTGCGCACCAACGAGCATGGATATGATGCGCTCCAGGATGAGTGAGAAGAAGGCAGGTGAAATCGAGAAAGGCCTTGACGCCATCGTTATGCATGCAGGGCATATTGTGAAAGCCTTTGCCTATGTAAATGAGATTGCCGAATAGGAGGATAAAACAGATCATTTATATGCAGGTAAGTGAGGAATATACGGTCTGTCTTGTTAGAAATGCAGAACTTTCCGCCTATGTGGAAAGCTCTGACGAAGAAGATTTTCCGCCAGTTCCGTGGTCGATTCCTCATCAGTTCCGTACAGCGGGCAATTCCCTGGGGGCGAGGCAGCCAACATCCGTAAAAGGGGTCGGAGAAACCTTCGAAAAATCGCAGTATGCTATTCCAGAGAGATGTTTGAGATTCTCATGAAACGGGCGGACGGCTGAACTAGAGTCTAGTATCAGGGACAGACGGCTTATGTGAGATCAGATGTGCTGAAATAGAAAAACATATCAAAAGTAAATCCCTCTATTAAAATTAAGAAAAGATAGGCTGTCGCATAAACTGAATGCGGCAGCTTTTGCTTTTCTACATTTCTATATATGCGAAAACTTTTATTTTCAACCTCTGGACCATAATTAATTATGAAACACAATGTTATTTAGGTATTCGTATCCTGAGGATATTTTTGATTCCTCAGAAAGCGAAGATAACCGATATAATTCTTTAATTGCCGCATCTCATCCTCAGAAAAATCTTGTATTTCCAACAGCTCAAAGGACATCTTCTTTTCTGTCGGCTCCGCAGTCTGTTTCGCGAGGAGCTCTAATTGATCCGTAGTAATATCCAGAGCTGCACAGATCGCGCAGACAGAACTGTAACTGGATTTTTCCACCCCTCTGTCAAAAATGGATTTCAGAGTTGTGTACGGAATTCCAGTCAGCCTTGCGATATCGGCAGTACACAGATTCTTCTGGTACATGAGATCTTTCAATATTTCATTTCTTTTCATTTCGCAAAAGTCTCCTGTTCTTAAAAATATAGCTTATTTTTTTGTCCTTGTAAATGCTATTTACTGGGTATCCAGGTAATATTAATCCCAAATGGAAGAAAAACGAAGATGTCGGGTTCTTGACAAGTGCGATAAAAAGCAATATTATATGCATTAGTTACGATATATCGCAATACAACGTAACTGCGACGGCGAACAGTCAATGGCTCGCGGCGGTGTTCTTTGATTTAAAAATAAGAGGTAAAAATGGTTAAAATTGATTGCAGCAACTTGGTCAGCGAGATGGCGAGGAAGGGAGTTTCTATCCATGAAATCGCGTTTTTGCTGGGAGAAAGGGATGAAGCAATCGTATCCAAAATGCAGGGAACATCGGAATGGCTTTACGATGAAGTGATT
>ENA-ORMO01001573-ORMO01001573.1-human-gut-metagenome-genome-assembly--contig:-NODE-1573-length-23512-cov-2.680863_pt1 | contig 23512 bp, 22 predicted proteins | sample MGYA00242106_ERZ509001 | MGnify/ENA primary metagenome ERZ509001 (study PRJEB26280, sample SAMEA2338736) | human gut metagenome | biome: human gut; feature: human-associated habitat; material: faeces...
CAGCAGACGCTCGCTCTCCTTCGTCGTATATCTGTCCTCGCCGCAGAAGCGTCCGTACTTTACGCCCGCGGGAGCAGAATGCAGCGGCACGTAATGAGATACCGCCAGAATATCATACTCCTTCAAAAACTCCCTCAATGCGGCGCATTCCTTTTCATCCGCCGTTTTCAGCCAGAACATGTGCGCGTTGTGAACGCATCCCTCCGGTATCGTCTGAAGCTCTATCTTTCCGGCGTCTGCCAGAGGCTTTAACAGTTCAAAATACTGATTCCAGCGCGCCAGACGGGCTTCATTGATATCATCCGCCATCTCCAGCTGCGCATACAGATATGCTACGTTCAGTTCACTCGGAAGATAGCTTGAGCCAAAATCCTGCCAGCGGTATTTATCCACCTGCCCGCGGTAATATTTGCTCCGGTCGGTCCCTTTTTCCCGGATTATCTCCGCCCGCTCCACATTTGCGGGGTCCTTTATCAAAAGCGCGCCGCCCTCGCCCATGCTGTAGTTTTTCGTCTCATGGAAGCTGTAGCAGCCGTAATCCCCGATACTTCCCAGCGCCTGTCCTTTATAGGAAGCCAGCACGCCCTGAGCCGCATCCTCTATCACGACCAGATTATACCTGCGCGCGATATCCATGATCGTATCCATTTCACATGCCACGCCGGCATAATGCACCGGAACGATGGCCCTTGTCTTTTCCGTGATGGCCGCCTCGATGAGCGTCTCGTCGATATTCATCGTATCCGGTCGGATATCCACAAATACCGGCACGCCGCCGCGCAGCACAAAGGCGTTCGCCGTGGAAACGAACGTAAACGAAGGCATGATGATCTCGTCTCCCGGCTGAATATCCGCCAAAATCGCCGCCAGCTCCGTCGCATGGGTGCAGGAGGTCGTCATCAGACATTTTGCCGTGCCGGTCCTGTTTTCAAACCAGCTGTTCGCCTTTTTTGTAAATTCCCCGTCGCCGCATATCTTCTGATTTTCCACTGCCTGCCGCACATAATCATACTCTTTTCCCGTAAAGGGCGGCACATTGAACCGTATCTTTTCTTTTCCCGTAAAGGGTACTTTTCTGTTTTCCGCTCTGTCCATCATCCATTCCTTCTTTCTATTCGTAAATCTGATAAACGCCGTTGTCCATTTTCAACTCATATCCGTTATGCTCCAGAAATTCCTGCAAAAGCGTCCATTTCTGTATTTCCTGCGCATCCTCTGACTCCACCCTGCCGGGACAGATAATGACCGCAGGATTTTCAGAATCCATCTTCTCCAGCTCTGCAAGGTCCTTTTCCATCATCGCAGCCGGATACGTATTCAGGTCGGGCCAGTCATGGGACAGCACAGGAGCCATATCGAACATCCAGCAAAAGCCCGGCACATTACCAAAAGTCAAAAGCTTTCCTGAACGTTTTGCGTCATCCGCCAGATTTTCATTATAATAATCGACCACATCCTGTATCGCCTCCGCGTTGGCGCTGTTCGTCCTTGCCCCGGCAAGCTTTTCATTTCCCGTTACGACGCTGTCGCGTCTCTGTCCCTCAATACTGTCCCGAAAGACCGCGCGCACGCCAAAGCCCGTACTCTGGACCATAAAAACACAGCCCGCAAATATCAGCATCGCTCTGAGCGCAAAGGCTCCCTTCTTTGGCCGAAGCAAAAGCCACACGCGATAGCCCAGCCAGAAGGTTACCGGAGCCGCCAGAAACAGATTATTCATATTCGGATATGTCTCATTGTTGCTGCCGATCGGCGTGATGGCGATGACAAGGAGTACCAGCAGCGCCAGCAGCTTATCGCGCCGAAACATCCTTTTATCCGCCAGCGCCCATATACACAACCCTATTGCCGCATACAAAAGCACCATCGTCCACTCGAACACGCTCCAGTAAAATGCATACTGGAAATTGAACATTCCCCTGCCCCACAAAAAGCGCAGGAGCACCGGGAGCATGCACAGATAAACCGCCATTTTGGTCTTTTCCAGCTTTCCCGGAAAAAGCACGAACATCACCGTTCCCATAGATGCCGCTACAACGAGCAGAAGCACCCACTTGAAAGAGCGCACATATGCCCCGAACACCGAAGTCAGCATCGAAAAAGGCGAATAGGTGGCGTCAGTCCCCGAATAGCCCGACAGCCCTGTCAGCATTTTCCCGTAGGCGTCAAAGCCAAACTGAATGGATATCGCCAGAAATCCGACCGCAAACGCTGCCGCAAATCCTGCCACGCATACTCCGACATCCTTCCAGATTTCCTTTGCAGGCTTTTTTTTCACGATTCCATAATAAAAAACCGCAATGATGAGACCGCATTCCAGAATATTGGGCAGTCTCGTCAAAACGCTCGCCCCCAGGCATACCCCGGATATCCCCATCCAGAGGCGCTTCTGCCATACAATCCCCCGGTACAAAAACACCGTTCCTGCCAGAAAAAGAGCGAAAGTCAGGTAGTTGTACAGGCTCGTAGTCGGTATCCAGCAGAGGCTTACCGCCGCGATCTCCCCGGCAAAAGCCAGCCATGCGGGCATCTTTCCTTTCAGAAAAAAATAAGCCAGAAGAGCCATTCCGCTCACCATCAGCCCGGTATAAAACCGCATTCCCACAAGGCTGTCTCCGAAAGGCAGTCTGATAAGCAGCGCCCCCAGGACATTCGCCAGATAAGTCGCCACCGTCCACTCCTGTCCCGCATCCGGAAAAAAGCGATAATTTATAAGACCATAGCACGTATCCGTCAGCTCTATGCCCTGCGTTATCTTAAGCAGCGGATATAACAGCAGAACCGCCGGAAATAAATATTGTGTGATAATCTGTTTTGTCCGATCCTTCACTCTCGCCCCTCCTGTGCTCTTCTTTTGTACAAACCGTTCCTGCGCCGCTTGAAAATCCATCCTTCCACAAGGGAAAACAGCGCACCTCTTATCTTATCAATACATACACATACGACAAATACTATCACAACCTGCAGAAACAAAATCCCCAAAAACCGGCCTGTCCCTGCATCTGCTGCTCCGGCCGCAAAGCTCCAGTCTGCTCCCAGCTTCCCGGTCAGGCTATTCACCATAGAATACCAGCGCTCCGACAGGTCCGCCTGTTCGTGTATCAGATACACACCGAATACCGCCGGACTCACCCAAAGCACAAGCCGGGGAAAAAATCCTTCCGGGATACTCAGATGAAAAAATATATAAAACAATCCGACCGCACCGATAAGACACAGCGCATAATTATAGTGAAACGGTACCGACGCATAGTAAGAAAGACCTGCAAAACGCGCCGCAATGACAGTCAGCACGACCTCCGCCGCTCCCGATAAAAGCGCCGCACCTACATAGACGCAAAATCCCCTGAGAATGTTTCTGAAAAATCCAATCCCGAATCGCCGGATATAGCCCCCTATCAGATAGACCACGCAGAACCATCCGAAATCATAACCATACCGGTCTGTCGCAAACTGCAGAGGCACAAAGGTCTTTCCGATACAGAAAAAGAACAGGAGCGCAGCCAGCAGCTGCTGAAGCCGCCTTTTTTCCAGATGCTTCAGGCCCTCGTTCAAAAACGGCGAAAGCAGGCACATGACCACATATGCGCTCACAAACCAATAATGACCGGACTGCACCGGAAATATGCTTTTTTGCAGACGATACACGTCCGTCAGCTCAGAAAGCGGCAAAATCCCGCACAGGACAAGTACCGGCGGGATAAAAATCGTATAAAAACACGTCTGAGCGATCACCGTTATCACCCGTCTCCACGAAAAATGCGCTTCCGACAGGAAATATCCGCTGATCAGTACATAGGCATTGACTGCCACAAGGCAAAATGACTCCAGAAAAACCGCCGTCACTCCTATGTTATCCAGAGGACGCCCGTTTTCGGGCAGAGAGCGGCTGTTGAACAGCCAATGCATGACTACTACCATAAACATGGCGCATATCCTGAGCAGTTCAAAATTTGCCTGACGCTTTGACTTTCCCATGCCGCTCTCCTTTCCCCCGTTTTATCTCTCCCGGGAAATTTCTCCTTTTTCCACGCGATACACCATATCGCACTTTTCTATCGTCTGCAGACGGTGTGCGATTATCACCAGCGTCTTATGGCCATGCAGGCTGTTGATAGACTCCATGATCGCCGCTTCGGTATCGTTGTCCAGCGCGCTCGTTGCTTCATCCAAAACAAGCACCTCCGGGTCCTCATACAATGCGCGGGCGATACCTATCCTCTGACGCTGTCCGCCGGAAATCCGGATGCCGCGCTCTCCGATACCGGTATCCAGACCTTCCGGAAGCCCTCTCACAAATTCATCCAGACGGGCTTTTTTCAACGCAGCCCATACCTTTTCGTCATCGATATCTTCATCCGCATAGCCAAATGCAACATTTTTACGGATAGTCGAATCTACCATAAAAATCGTCTGCGGAATATAACCGATGTTTTTCAGCCAGGATTCATAATGTTCCCGCACTTCCACGCCGTCTGCCAGAATATGACCTGACTGCAGCTCCAAAAGTCCCAGCATGATATCCACGATCGTCGTCTTTCCCGAACCGGATGTTCCCACGATACCCACGGACGTTCCCGCCGGGATTTCCATGTGCGCATGGTCGAATATCAGCGCGTCCGAATTGGGATATTTATATACGATGTCATCCAGCACGATGCGGTCCGTCAAGGGAAGCTTTTCCACATTTTTTTTGCGGCGGTATACTTCAGGATCATATTCCACATTTTTATCGTGTATCTCCTCCTGAAGATTATCCGAAACCCCCATGAAAAACGGCTCAAAATAGGAAATCTGCGTCTGATAATTGTTGATACGGTTTGCGGACGGCAAAAGCCGCATCGCAGCCACGCCAAATGCGCCTATCTGGCTCACCATGCTCGTCACGTCCTGACCGGATAATATCATGCCTATCAGATACAAAATCAATCCCGCCATGCATACCGTCTCTATCAGAAGCCTCGGTGTCGCATTAAAAATATTGTAACGCTGTACCGCATTTACATAGCCTTCTCCGCACTTGCCGTATTCGGTGATAAAATAGTTTTCCTTATTGGCGATCTTGATCTCTTTAATCCCCATGACCGCCTCTTCTATCCATTTGTAAAGTCCGCTGTAATAGTCCTGATTTTCGATGCCTGCCTGACGCATGATAGGCTTTAATACCCATTTGATGACCATCAGCGTCACGATCAGGAGCGCCGCCACCGTCAAAATCATCTGCGGCGCCAGCGCAGTCAGCGTTACAGCCAGCAGCACAAAAATAATGACCTCGCTCATCAGCTGCAGACATGCCAGAATAAGCCCGTACATATTGTTGACGTCCGACGTTATCATTCTCTGGATGATCGAAGTATCCGCATTCAGATAATATTCATATGGACGCTTCATGAAATTTATCATCATCCGCTGGGACGTTTCAAACTGATTCGTGTATACAAATTTCAGCTGTACTACGTTCTGAAAATATAAAAATACATTTTTCAGCACAAAGCCTGCGATGATGAGCACAAGGATGAGCGCCGTAAAATAATTCGGATTTTCAAAGCCTGTCCATCGATAAATCTGCTCCAGGACGCCGTCCCCCTCCACACAGGCAGGGTCCATGATCACCTGAATAGCAGGAACGACAAGACCGATGCTCGCCGTTTCCAGAATCGCCCCTATCACCATCATAAACAAAATCTGGACCATTTTGAGCTTCTGCTTCCGGTTCATCAAAACCATCATCTTCCGGTAAATCTTTTTCATGAAAAACAGTTTTCCTTTCCGACCTTAATATATCTGCTCGTTGAACCGGTGCTTATCCGGCGCTTCGTATTTATCCATAAAATCATCGCCTAAAAAGGTCTTTTCCTTCGCAAAATGGATGGAATCCGGCACGGTATACACAGAGACTACCCTGTCGAACTCCAGCCCTTCCACAAAATTCAGAATTTCCATCGGGAACTTCCCGTCCAATACGATATGCTCCGGAAACAGCTCCCGGTAATCCAGCACATCCCTCGGATGGGGCTTTAAGATAACCTGCGCGTCCTGCCCGTATTCTGCGATGATGTCCCGGAATATCTTCTCCCGCACAGGAAGCCCGCACAGCGGCTCCGTCAGCACGAGCACCTTTTTTTCATGATGGACGCCGTTTGAAAGCTGCTCCAAAATCCCGTCTAAATCTTCCATGAAAATCCGCAGTATCCTGTTTTTATCCTCCTGGGTCAGGCGGCGCACCAGCACCTCTCGGGGCTGCTCGATATATTTCGGGCACGGATATTTTAAAATGGAAGTATTGTTGACTTCCATATCAATACAGTATTTGCTGTATCCGTTCTGGATAAATATCAGATTCAGCGATGCCAGAAACGCTTTCAATTTAAAATGTCCGCGATTATCATAGCGCGCCGTATCATAATAGCAGATACAGTCCAGCCCGTCCTCCAGCGCGTGGTAGCGGATTTTTTTATAATTCAGATAATAGCCGATGGGATCGGAATCGCAAAACACATAAATATCCCTGTACTTTTTCAGGTCTACAGGCACATATGGCTCCTGCAACCTTCCGTACAGCTTTGTGTATTTCATCCGCGAGAACATATTGAGCACCAGATTTCCCCGGTCTTCATGATATTTTAACAGCTCCGGAAAATTATGCTCCTCTTTCTCCTCAAACATATAAACTTCTTCAAACAGCCCGCTCTCCGATATCCTGCTCTTTAAATCCCCAAAGTCATTGGACATCGTGCTCAGGATAATGGAGGCATTTCCCTGCATCGCCCTCGGGAGCGTCAGCTCCTTTAAGCAGGCGACATATACATGATAATAGGTATGGCAGATGTAAATCCGCTCCTTCATCTCATTTCTCCTCTTATGTACACTACATGATCGATATATTTTACCACATTCCGCCGATACAATGCAAGGGCGGCTGTTGTTACCGCCCCTTCACGATCAGCAGCTTATCCCCCGCTTTAGGTTCCTCTCCCGCAAGCCCGTTCATTTCCTTCATCTTTGCTGCAGGAACATAGTACTTTTTCCCGATCTCCCACAGGCTGTCGCCCTCCTGCACGATATAAGCGACAATTCCGGGAAGAGCGGCAAGTTTTTCAGGATCAAGGGCACTGACCCGCGCGCCCGTCACCACATCCTCTCTCTTCACACGGCACACAAGCCCCTTGAAGGAAAGTACCGCCCTGACCTCTGCCTCGTCTGCATCCAACATGGATGCGGTAACCTCTTCCAGCGCCGGCTCTATCCGGTAGCTGCAGCCTTCCGACACCTCCGGCGCTTCCAACACATAGGAAAACGGCAGGGAACCTTTCAGACAGTAAAACGGCAGCTCTGAATCCGAAGAAGCATAGAGCACCTGAACGTTTACCGTCCCCCAGATACGGACTCCTTCTTCGCATATCTCCATCCCTCCTACTGCCACATTTCCAAAAGCAGAACATATCTGCTGAATGGCAGGCACGCCCGGAGCCGTTTTCAATCGTCCTGAGGCTTTTGTTTTTCCGGTATTTTTTACAAGAAGCTGGCGGTACTGACCGCTCATGCAGACCGCCTCTATTTCCTGTTTCACGCCATAAACATCTGCGATCACATCCTCCTTTGTCTCTTCATAAAGCTTCATATCGAGCTCCAGTACAATATCCAGCGCAATACAGCGTTCTTCTCCGTCCTCATCGGGACGGACCTCCGCCTCCTGATGTCCTATACGGCAGCAGATATCTTCCAGCATTTCCGCACGCATCCCCTGGCATTCGACAGTTCCATTCACAGGAAGCTCCGTTTCATACCAGACCGCCTTGCGTTCCTCTCCTTCGCCCTCATATAAAAAGAAAACCCCCAGACTTCCGTGAACCGTCATTTTTTCGTCCATTATCTGAAACGTCATATCCTTTAAACGGCACTCCTGCCACAAAAGGCAGAATATATTCGGCATCCCTCCCGGAACGGATATCTGTTCCTTCATCCGCAAAATGTCCTTTTTTTCTATTACAAGATTCAGCGCCTGCAGCTGTTTTCTGCATACTTCTACTCCATCCGCATCCTCGATTCCGACTGCCGGAGCTATCTCTTCCGTTTCTTCCACCAAAAGCTTCAGATCCAGAAGCGCCTGTACCGAAAGCTTACGGGAATTTATCATGCCGATGCTCAAATCCTCCAGTGCCGCCTTCACGCATACGCTGTCTCCCGCCTGCACGCCGTCCATAAAGACCCTCTCTTCAAAAGGCAGAGCTCCTTCCATGCAGGCCGGACGGCGCACCTCCTCATCCGCTATGTAAAGCACGGAAAAATGCAGCGTCCCTTTCACATGAACGTGATCCTCCATCGCCCGCACCTCTTCGACATCCACATGTCCTTTTTCTGTCACGAGCTGATACACATCCGGCTTTGCATCCGTGATATTGATATCATCCTCCAGAGCTATCTGAGTCCCCGCGCTGCATTTTTCGCGGTCCATCTGAATGCTTTTTTGTATGAATTCCATAAAAAAATCCTCCCGGCCATACTGTATGTACTAAACAGTATGCTGCCGGAAGGAAATTTATGTGTTTTAACTTACCGTTCCCGCATTTCCAGCGAACAGTAACTATTTTAACAGTTCATACCACTGTGGTCCGGACTGTTATTTCACGCATCCGATGATATCATTGATATCCTCTATACCGTGCTTTTCCATGAACGCTTCTATGCCGTCTGCTATCTGCGCCGTTGCATAGGGATTTACAAAATTCATCGCGCCCACTGCTACCGCCGTCGCGCCCGCCATCATAAATTCAATGGCGTCCTCTGCGGTCGCGATGCCGCCCATTCCGATGATCGGGATATTTACGGCATTGGCGCACTGCCATACCATCCGCACCGCTACCGGCTTTATCGCAGGGCCAGACATACCGCCCGTCTTATTCGCCAGTGCAAAGCGCCTGCGCTCGATATCTATCTTCATGCCTGTAAGCGTATTGATCAGAGATATCGCATCTGCACCGGCTGCTTCTGCCGCCTTCGCCATCTCCGTAATATCGGTCACATTCGGGCTCAGCTTCATGATGACCGGCTGCTTTGCCGCTTTTTTTATCTTAGAAGTGATGTCAAACAACGCATCCGCCTTCTGGCCGAACGCGATAGCGCCTTCTTTTACATTCGGACAGGAAACGTTTATCTCCAGCATGGAAACATCCGTATCCGCCAGACGCTCCACCACTTCCACATAATCCTCTACGGTCTTGCCGCACACGTTCACGATGACCTTTGTATCAAACTGCTTTAAAAACTCCAGATCTCTTTCAATAAACACATCGATTCCCGGGTTCTGCAGTCCGATGGCATTTAACATGCCGCCGTAAACCTCCGCCACGCGGGGCGTCGGATTGCCAGGCCACGGAACGTTTGCCACGCCCTTCGTGACCACTGCTCCAAGACGGTTGAGATCCACAAATTCGCTGTATTCTATTCCCGAGCCGAATGTCCCGGAACCGGTCATCACCGGATTTTGAAAAGTAACTCCTGCGATAGTAACTGCTGTCTTCATCAGATTTCCACCTCCCGCGCTTCAAATACAGGGCCGTCCGTACAGATACGGGCGTTGTTCACATGGGAATGATGATCCTTTTTTGTGGTTTTGCAAACGCATCCCAGACATGCTCCAACACCGCACGCCATGCGCTCTTCCAGAGAAATATAGGCAGGGATGTCCTGCTCCAGCGCATACTGCTTGATGGCGCGCAGCATGGGCATCGGGCCGCAGGCATAAATGATGTCCGCCTTTAAGCCGTTTTCCCGCACGGCATCCAGCACATTTCCCTTTGTTCCGACGCTGCCGTCCTCCGTCGCCGTGTATACGGTACCATATTTTTCAAAGTCCTCTTTCAGGAAGCACTGACTGTCCCTATAGCCCGGTACGATCAGCTTTTCGCAGGAAAGCTCCTTTGCAAGCTGTAAGATAGGCGGTACACCGATGCCGCCGCCGAACAGGAGTGCCTTCATGCCCGGCTTTGCCTCTCCGACCGGAAAGCCGTTTCCCAAAACACCAAGCAGTTCAACTTCATCTCCCTCTTTCAGACCCGAAAATTCCATCGTGCCGCTGCCCGCCACGCGATACACGAGGCGCAGCTCATTCTTTTCCCGGTCCACCTCGCAGATACTGATCGGACGGGGGAGCAGTGTGCTCTTGTCCTTCGGATAAACACCGACAAACTGGCCGCACACCGCATCCTGCGCCAGATCTGTTTTCAGATGCAGGTCATAAATGCCGTCTGCCAGACACTGCTGACTGACTACTACAGCATTTTCTTTTTTCTTCTGTGACATGATTCCCTCTCATTTCCGCCGCCAAAACGCGGCTTTTTTCACTATGATATCAACTCGCGGCAGGCCGCTTGTCACTCGCATTCATAAACGATTTTTCCGCCGCAGACGGTATAGCGCACCTTTCCCTTCATCGTCTGATTTAAAAACGGTGAGTTCTGGGATTTGGAACAAAAATGCTCCGGCGTCCATGCTTCCTCTGCATCAAACAAAACGAGATCCGCCGGTCCTCCTTCTGCCAGATAGCCCGCATCCAGATGATACAGCCTTGCAGGATTGACCGTCATACACGCCAAAAGCTCCGAAAGCGTCAGCCTCCCCTTATCTGTCAGCCGGCTGATACCAAGGGAAAGCGCCGTTTCCAGACCGATGATGCCGCTGGGCGCTTTGGCAAATTCCTTCTGTTTCTCCTCTGCAGAATGGGGCGCATGATCCGTGGCGATCAGATCCAGCGTGCCATCTTTTAGTCCCTCGATGATAGCCTCCCTGTCTTCCTCTGTCCGCAGCGGCGGATTCATCTTCGCCAGCGTGCCGTATTTCAGCACCGCATCTTCTGTCAGTGTAAAATGGTGGGGTGTTGCCTCCGCATGAATGCGCAGGCTCTTTCTGCGCGCCTGCCGCACCAGCTCCACAGCCTCTTTTGCGCTGATATGCTGTATCACGACGTCCGCCCCCGTCTCCAGTCCGATAGAGAGGTCACGACGCACCATGTCTATCTCTGCCTGACGGTCAGAACCTCTCAGACCGAGTTTTTCGCTGACCGCCCCTGCATTAATTCCATTATTTACGATAAACGCAGGATTTTCTTCGTGAAAACTGATCGGCATATGAAGCCGGGCAGCCTCCTGCATCGCCTTGCGCGTAAGCCCTGCATCCAGAAGAGGCTTGCCATCATCCGTAAAGCCGACCGCTCCCGCCTTTGCTAGCGTTTCCATATTGGTCAGCTCATCGCCCGCCATATCCATCGTCACATTCGCACAGGTATATACATGGATACCTGTCTTTTTCCCTTTTTCGATAACATAGGAAAGCGTTTCCTCGTTGTCTACATGCGGAGTCGTATTCGCCATCAGCACAACGCTCGTAAAACCTCCCGCCGCCGCTGCCTTTGCCCCTGTAAAAATATCTTCCTTATACTCCGCGCCGGGGTCTCTGAAATGCACATGGGTATCCACCAGCCCCGGAGCCGCCGTCAGTCCGTCCGCCTCGATGATACGCGCATCCTTGTCCGGTGCCTCAATGCTGCCGGATTCGCCTATCTTTAAAATCCTGCTGCCATCCGTCAAAATATCCCGCAGTCCGTCCGTCCCGGAAGCCGGGTCTATCATGCGGCAGTTCCTTATCAAAATCATCCCGTATTCTCCAATCCTTCCGGCGCATCTTCTGCTGCGCCGTCTTAAGCAGTTATAGTTTAACATGAATCTTAATCAAAAACCACTGTTTTATCCACAAAAGGCGTTTTGATCACGATGTAAGGATAAGACGGATTTTCTCCCTGCTCTGCCGCATCCTTCGGTCCGGTCAGATTCGTGTCCAGATATATCGCATTATCCGTTGCATACAGCTCGTTTACCGAAATACTGCATCCTCCCGTAGGCTGCTTTCCGTACCCAACGCAAAGATACAGATAGCCGCCGTCCCCATAGGTCAGCTTAAACGGCTCTGCCTTTTTCTCCCCGACCATCTTTAAGAGCTCTTCCGGCAGCCGCTCCTCGTCCACTACCGTAAATTCCAGCTCGGTCCTCTCCTCTTTCTTTTCCCGGAATCCGCAGCCTGTAAACATCAGACAGGCGCACAGCGCTGCCGCCCATATCACGCATCTTTTCATGCCAAACCTCCCTGCCTATATATCCTTTTCCTGCCGGCAGCATATCCCTGACGACAGTGATCCTGATTCTGTCTTATTGTATGAAACGCAGAGGATGTCCTATGAACCTGCTCTTCCCTTTTACAGGCTTGCTTTTTTGCACGGCGAAAGCTATACTGAAAAGCAACAACAATACACACGGATGACGCCCCTGACGCATCCGAAAGGAGCAGCATATATGTTTCGTTTTATTTTTACAGTCCTGTTCGTGGTCCTTTTCCTTATCCTGAGCATCCCGCTTCTGATCGCAGAATGGCTGATAGGCAAATTCAATCCGTCCCTGAAAGACAAAAGCTCACTTGCCATCGTCAACTGGGCGTTTCGCATGGTCCTGCGCATTTCCGGCGTATCCATCAGCTACCGCGGAGAAGAACGTATTCCCAAGGATACCCCCGTCCTGTATGTCGGCAATCACAGAAGCTATTTTGACATCGTGATGACATATGTCCGTGTTCCACGTACAACAGGATATATCTCCAAAAAGGAATTTTTAAAAATCCCGCTTCTGTCCAACTGGATGAAGAACCTGCACTGCCTCTTTCTTGACCGTGAAAATGTAAAGGAAGGGATGAAAACCATCCTTGCCGCCATCGAAGAAATGAAAAACGGCGTATCCATCTGCATCTTTCCCGAGGGCACCAGAAACCGCACGCAGGACGCTCTCCTGCCGTTCCATGCCGGGAGCTTAAAGATCGCAGAAAAAGCAAAATGCCCTATCGTACCGATGGCTATCGCCAATGCCGGAGCGATATTTGAAGAGCATTTTCCGAAGATTCAAAAGACAAAGGTCATCATCGAATACGGCGAACCCATCTATACCGCCGATCTGGACCGCGAGCAGAAAAAACAGCTCACGGACACGGTAACCGCCCAAATCCGGCAGATGTATGAAAAAAACCTTCAGGAGATACGCGGATAATCATTTTTTTGTTCGATAGGAAAAGAACTTCCTATCGGACAAAAACGGCTGCCGCCGGTCATATTTTCAGATTTCCGGCAGCAGCCGTTTTTCGTCCAGCCCCGCTATTTCGGGCTCATCTGTGCATCCTTCTGTCCTTTTTCGTCTCCCGATAGCATTTATCACATACAAGGAACGCCGAACCTACCGGGAGCGGCGCACCGCAATAACGGCATTTCCGGATATAATCATTTTTGCTCTTTGTCAAAAAGCGCATGATCGTTTCTTCTGTCTTTTCACGCTCGCGCACCAGCCTGTCGGTATCGATATTTTTTCCGAGACGCGTTGAAAACTGATAATATAAATCCAGCATTTTATAAAAAGTCTCATACCGCATCAGCCCTGCGTCCGTACACATCATCAGCGCCGGAAAATGCAGCGCCACATCCGCCGTATAAGTCTTGCAATAGTAGAGCCAGAGCGCTACAATATCGCGATTTTTAATATCTATCGAACAGGTCAGCATCCGGTATAACAGATGCTTATCCTCAAAACCGTCTATCTCCTTCCGGTCCTTATATGCCTTTTCATACAAAAACAGCATTTCTTCAATACTTATCTTTTCAAAGGGCTCCGGCGTCTCCACCGATTTCCAGATTTTTAGCACCGCATCCAGCGGTTCCGCCATATCCAGAAGCACCTGAGGAAAGCCCAGCGTCACATGATCTACCTTCGGCTCCTCCTGTAAAAAGTGCGTGCTGATATATTCCAGCCCCTCGTTCCCGACCGCGCTCACATAGCCTGTATCGTAAAGACCGAAGCGTCCGGCGCGTCCGGCTATCTGCTTTATCTCCTCTATCTTTAAGGCACGCGTCCCTTTCCCGTCAAATTTCTCCGTCTGAACGAACACGATACGGCGTACCGGAAGATTCAGTCCCATGCCGATCGCATCCGTGGAAACGACTACCTTTGTTTCCTTTGCAGAAAACATCCGTATCTGTCTGCGCCGGATTTCAGGCGGCAGGCTGCCGTAAATAACGCTCGCCTTCATCCCTTCCCGTTCCAGCCGTCCCGCGATATCCAAAACCGCCCGTTTTGTAAAAACGATAAGGGCATCTCCCTCCTGAACATCATCAGGAAATACGAAAGGCTTTTCTTCACACAAAAGAGCTGTTTTGCGCTCATACCGGCGCACCTCGAACGTGTCGCCGCACAAGCCTATCAAATGCGTTACCACAGCTTCTGCCGCCGGGCTCATGCACACATGAACTTCCGGACACTGCACGCCCAGTATCGCGCGCGTCCACGAATGTCCCCTCTCTGCATCGGCTATCATCTGTGCCTCGTCGATGACCGCCACGTCATAAACCTGATCGATATCCAGCATCTCCACCGTTGAGGACGTGATGCGGCTGTTTTCCGCATATATCCGCTCTTCGCCCGTCAGCATCGTGCAGGCTATCTTCGCTTCCCGCATTTTTTCATAGACTTCGAGCGCCAGCAGGCGGAGAGGCCCCAGATAAACGCCCTTGTACGCCTCCTTTAAGCGCTGCAGTGCCTGATAGGTCTTACCGCAGTTGGTCGGACCGATATGCAGGATAAAATGACGCTTCATTTCCAGCGCCTTCGGAAATTCCATCTCCGGACGCGTCGGAACCAGGTCGATTATCTGACTGCGGATGCCGTATTCCGCATACGAACGTGCCAGACTTTTCATCGTCTGCTGACAGATTTCTCCCGGCCGCTCTGTCCTCAGATACTCCAGAAAACGGCCCGTAACAAGCTCCTGCTCCTCGGGGCGCATCGTTTCCATATCCAGACGCACCAGCTCCTCCATCAAAAAATCCCGTATCTGCATAATCGCAAACTGATTTTTCTGCTTGAACGCATAGTATGCCATATTCCGTATCTGGCGATGATATTCCTCCAGATGCGGCTGGGTCAGACGCCCCGGTTTCATATGTTTCATCTCGCCTGCCAGCCGTCCTATTCTCTGCTCATACGTCTTTTTTCCGTCGCTATTCTTCTTTTTCAGCTTCAGCGCACTGTCTCTATACTGATTGAAATAAAACTGGACCAGTTTTTCCTTCTGTATCATAAATCTTCTCCGTTACACCTTATAAAAATACTGCCAAAAACAATTACGCTTATTATAAGTTGTAACGGTTTATTCGTCAATCACAGGAGTCTGCCATCCTCTCAATCCTGGCTCCCAGACAACTCAATATTTCATTTGAAATCGTCCCGGCGCGCCCTGCCATATCGCAGACACTGATGCTCTCCTTTCCATCCCTGCCTATCAGTACTGCCCTATCGCCCGCCTTTACCCCTGCGATACCGGTCACATCCACAAGCATCTGGTCCATACATATCCGTCCCGCTATCGGAGCTCTTTTTCCGCCGACCAGCACATATCCCTTTCCGCAGGAAAGCCTGCGTGGCACACCGTCCGCATAGCCGACAGACAGGACCGCCAGACGCGTCCTCCTTCTTGCCCGAAACGCCAGTCCGTAGCCCGCGCATTCGCCCTTTTCCAGCGTCCGCACGGAAACGACTCCTGCATACAGAGAAAGCACCGGCAAAAGCCCTGTTTCCATCCGCCGTTCATCCGCCCTGCTGCTCATCACGCCGTAAAGGGCGATGCCGCAGCGTGCGAACGCCCCTCCGAATTCAGGATAGGAAAGCGCCCCATAGCTGCTCAAAAGATGCGCCTGCCCGCAGTCCATCCCTTCCTTTTCCAGTGCCCTCACGGTCTTCCAGAAACGCTCTGCCTGCCTTTTTGTAAACGCACGCTGTCTGCGGCCATGTCCGTCTGCTGCACATAGATGCGTAAATATCCCTTTTACCTCCAGATTTTTCAAAAAAAATATCTGGCGGATACGTCCAATGCAGTCCCATCCTTCTCCCAGCCGATGCATTCCCGTATCGACCGCGATATGTATCCGGAGCGGTCTTCCATAACCGTTCAGTTTCAGACCTTTGCATGATAGCTGATTTTAGTATATCAGACTTTGAAACGGATTTCCTTTGCAAAAGTTGAAAAATTTCTTACGATTTTATGACTTGCCGTTAAGCGGCTGATTTTTGAACAGGTCGGTAATAAGCTGCAAAATCCCCTCATACAATGTAAAAAAGTATTAGGGAGCAATTCCTTTGAAGGATTATATCGAAGAGCGCGCTGTGGCGGTCGCCGGTTATATCATCGAATGTAATGCAACAGTGCGGCAGGCGGCAAAAAAGTTTGGAGTAAGCAAGTCGACGGTACATAAAGACATCACGGAGCGTCTCGAGCAGATCGACCCGTCCCTTGCTGCCCAGACGCGTGTTGTTTTGGACATCAACAAATCGGAACGCCATATCCGGGGCGGAATGGCTACAAAGGAAAAGTACCAGCACCGACTGCCTATATAACGAGAAACTGTAAGACTTAAAAAGGATTAAATCTCTTAATATCTGCTCGCAGAAAACAATTAAGCCAAAAGGTAAAACGGGCATACGCATCTCTGCGCTGCCCGCTCTACCCTTTATCCGACTTTATGACTGATTATTGAAGCCTTTATTTTCATTATAACTTACCGCTTATTTCAAAATAAATCTCAAGCAATCTTTTCTCCGTTTCCTCTTCCCCGACTCCCCCCACTCCCCTCGATTCCACATAAATCCAGCATTTCACATAACAAAAAACCTCAGCAGATTTCTCTACTGAGGTTTCCTAGCAGGGCGTAAGATTTCAAATCCGAACTTTCCACGCTATGTATTTGTAAATGGTCTTTTTGGTATCATCTGCAAGAGATAAAAAGAAAGCCGCCTGCCCGTAATGGGTAAGCGGTTTTTCCTATTTCCTGCTGCCTGCTGCCTTTATTGCCATGATACACATACAATAATTTGACAATGCCTCATTTTTCAAACGGTATAAATCAGAAAGACACAGCCCATATTTTGCCATTAGCCGCGCCCTATGCCCTGCGTATCTCTTTTCGCGTTCAATGAAGAACTCCCGCAGCACTTCCCTTTCTCTGTCCGAAAGTATGTGTAGCGCAGCTTCAATAACTGCCGCCTTTTTCTGTTCTGCCTGGTCGACGCTTGCTTTTAGTTGTCTAAATTGCTTTAAATCCTCTTTCGCCGTTTCCTTCATTTTCTCAAAGTTCATTTTCAAACCCCCTTATGTCCTCCATGATATTCTCAAACCATTTATCCCAATTTTCGCCCGCTATTACTGTGCTTTCCGGCGAAGCCTTAAATATATCCTGCTTCCGTGGCTCTGTCTTGAAATATGCCGCGTGTAATGCTTGTAACGCCTTGTCTCTTCTAAGCATACGCAATGCTCTGTCTTCGGTTCGGGTAACGTCGTTTCCGTCTTTGTAACGCTTTCCGTCTGCTATTTGAACTTTTTCCCGCTCATTAAAATATCTTTCCTGTATTACATAGCGCTCCCGCTCCGGCAGTTCTGCAACTGCTGCCCTTACAATCTGCTGTAACTCCTTTTTTTCATAGTCTCTTTCTATGTTTTCGCCGCTGTCATTTTCCAGCATGTCTATAAGCTCTGTTTCGTGGCTGTCGTTTTCCACAGTCACGTTAAGCGAATCGACAAACGGCGGGAATATGTACCCGTTATGCATTTTTTTAGCACCGATTAACGCATAGATTTCATTTTTGTACTTATATGTCATGTACGTAACAAATTTATAGCCTTTTTCCGGGTCGTATGACTTTATCGCTTCCAGCATTGCAAAATACCCACATTGTATAAGGTCGTCCCAATCAATGCAGGCTCTATTTTCTGTTACTCCCCTATTTCTTGCTGCTAATAAGGTAACGGTACTTCTGCACCCGCCCCAAAGCAGCGGAATTAGGCTTGTATCTCCGTTTTTTATTCTCGCTGCCAGCTCTTCATTGCTTAATGTGCTGTCCATGTACGCCCCCCGTTCCGCTTATTCCTCCATAATATCCGGGCTTTGCTCGGTGCTGGTCTTGCAATAAAGGTCTAAGTCTGTTTTGTATCCTTCATGGTTGTCTATCCTCGTTATCTGGAAGTATTCGCCGTTGTATTCAATCATCATGTCTGTATCAATGTCCGCTCGGTAATTGACGGTAAACATTACGTTTTCTTCTGCGTTGACTGTAGCAGCTGCGAAGAACTCCCGCCCGGATAGCTGCCGATAGTACGCCCACAGCTTCCCTGTATGTATTGGCTTCCACGTTTCAATACTAAAACCGTTATCGTTTACATTGCTTTCATATTGCAGTATGCGTATTTTCTTGTCTTTCAGCTTCATTGCTGCCTCCTGTCTTTATTGTGCTTCTATAAACTCGTTATAATGCTCATATAGCCCCACGTAGGCATTAAGCAGGCTTGCCGTGCCGTCAATGCGTTGCTTTGCAGCTTGGTTTTTTATCGGTACTATATTCCCGTTCCTGTCTTCCTGTACGCCCGTATTGGAAAGACACCAGCGTAGCACAGGATTGTTATTGTAGTTAATCCGTTTTGCCTGCAAATCAGCGCCCAGAAACTGCATAGGCAGGGATAGCGTTTTTGCTCCCTGTGCAACGCCTTTCATTTCTGTAAATCCCGTTGCTTTCATTTCCTCTACCCAATATGTAGCGCTCCACCTGTCGTAATATATCCATGCCGGAAAAATGCCGTATGTGTTGGCCATTTCCACAAACCACGCCGTAACATCTTTGTAGTTTATCGTATTGCCCTTACACAGCCGGACAAGCCCGCGCTCATGCCATTTGTCATAAGGTAGCTTCTCTTCGTTTACGCGCCGCTCTAAGCTGTCCTCTGGTATCCAGTACATTTGCGTAACAAAACGCTTTTCCGTTTCCCGGTCAATCAGCAGCAGCGTTGCGCATGTTAGGTCACGTGAGTTTGATAGGTCAGCGCCGCCGATTGCATAGCAGCCCCGGAACTGCTCTAAATCAAAGGTTTCTCTGTTGGTTATATCCTCCAAAGAAAGCCATGCCGTACCTATTGTGTCGCGCACGTTAAAATCTTTTACCAGTATTCCCTTTAGGTCTACCGGGTTATTCTGCGCCCTTATTACCTTGTTTTGCAGGTCTTCTAGCTTCTTGATTGTCCCTAAAGCCGGGTTAGCTTTCTGCCACATTTCCGGGCGCGTCCATTCCTCCCGGCTGTCCAGCTCGTACATTATCGGCAGAAATGTTTCATCTTCAAAAATGCCGTCTGCTACATTGCAGGCGTAGGTATACATATCATCAAAAATACATTCCCGTATTGTTCCCGCCGTTGTTATCATTATTAAAAGCGGCTGCTGCCGGGCGCTCTGTGATTGCTTCATTACTTCGTAAAGGTTTCTGTCTTTAATTCCGTGCAGCTCGTCTATTATGACGCAATGGGAATTTAGACCGTCAAGGCTGCCGCTATCCTTGCTTAATGCCTCAAATCGTGAAAAGGTCGCTGGAAAATACAGGTCTGCTTTGCGCTTTTTTAAGGCTTTCCGCAGCGCTGGGCTTTGCTGTACCATGTTATACGCCTCATTGAAAATAATTTTCGCTTGGTCGCGCTTTGTGGCTACGCTGTAAACCTCCGCGCCAGCCTCACGGTCTGCTGTCAGCATATAGAGGGCAATAGATGCTAACAGCGTGCTTTTGCCGTTCTTTCTGCCAATATAAAACATGGTTTCCCGGTACTGCCGCATGTGCGTTTCTTTATCCACAAAGCCAAAAAGGGCAGAAATAAAAGCCTTTTGAAATAGTTCCAGCTCCATTTTTCGCCCGCCCCATTCGCCCCGCGACTGCCTGCACAGGGTTTCAGTAAATTCTATTGGTTTATTTGCCTTTTTTTCATCAAAAATATATCTTCCTTCCGGATTTTTTACCCTTTCAGCCAGCTTTTTATATTGCTTCCTTACCCGTGCCGAAACGATAACCGCGCCGCTTTCTATTGCCTGCCAGTATTCAAGAATGTAATTCAAAATACGTCATTCCTGCTTTTTAATAAATTCCAGTAGCTCATTTGCGCCCTTATCTGTCGGCTCTGGTTTAGGAAGCATATCTGTAAGCTGGCGATAAATAAGGCTGTAGCGCTGTATCATGGTGTTATAGGTCTTTACTGCCGGGCTTTCCCGGTCAAATTCCTGCTGCCCCTGTTTAAAATGGTCTATTGCGCCGTTTTCTTCAATGTGGCGACGCAGCCCGTTTAGGGTATCCTCCATGAAAGCAATCTCTGCTATGAGCTTTTCCGCAACTGCCTTGCGGTCTTCCGGAACTAATTTTAAAAGTCGCTTTAGCTTGCGTATATTTTTTGATTTTTCTGTATTTTCTCCTGCTGCCATGTTATCCCTTCCTAAATCCTGCTATTTTACCCCCCCTCCTATGCGAAACCCCAGAGGGGAAAGAAAAGGTTGCCTGCCCGACGGTGTTTTACCCTCCCTTTATTTCATTTGGTGGGGGGATATAATAGGATTTTTCAACGACTGGTTATATTTTTCGTGCCATTCTATAGCAAGCCTCTCAAATTTCCTGCGGCTCCTGTTTCTTTGTGGGTCATTCCGTATACGTTCCAGACATTCCTTTAACGGTGTATCCAGCAATACCAGCTCTGCGCCCAGCTCCTGCGCTATCCTGCGCAATTCCAGCGCGTCCGCTGTCGCCGTTACCACAAAAGCCCGTTCCCACTTCCCGCGCCTCTGCTGTATGCACTGATAGAGCAGCCCGCGTACTTCTAATGCCGTTTGCAGCACTGGTCTAAAATCCAGCCTCACGCCGCCGCTTTCTCCCATGAGCGCCGCGCATATATAATCTAAATCAACTACTAAATCATTTTGCGCCTTATGTCTTAATACATACGTTGTTTTCCCGCTTCCCGGACTGCCACACACTAAGAACACATTCGGACTTTCTATTATGTCGCCGTTCTCGTCAAAGCTAATTCCGTTTAACTTTGCTGGCTGCCCGGTAAAAGCCTTAATATCTTTTGCGTGTTCCTCTGCGTGGCATTTCTCGCAGACCGCCTTAAAATTATCCCAGTTTAGCGTTATGTCCGGGTCGCTTATGTTCCACGGTGTTAAATGCCGGATATGGTGGACAATGCACGCCGCCCCGGCGCAATCCTCACATATGTAATTTTTGCTGCTTAGATAAGCCTTGCTTGTTTTTCTCCATTGTGGGCTATCATAAAAAGCGCGTGCAAAGTCTCTGGCCATGTCTCTTTACTCCTTCTTAACCGCAATCAGTGCCAGCGTTTTTAGCAGGCTGTCTATTGTCCTTTGCAGTTTCTCTGCGTCGGCACGCTCCGCATTGTACCAAAGCATGAGTATAAACTTTCCTGCCGTATCTGCTAATGGCTGCCCTTCCTGCTGCGCCGCTGTAACTCCTGTTGTCAGTTCTATATAGTCTGGTATTGCAGACAATAACCCCTCTATGATAGCGTCATTGTCTGCCGTATCCAGCCGCAGTATTTCCCGTGCCTGTTCAACTGTCATCATGTCCGCAGCCCTCCTTATGAGGTTGCGCTTGTCAGTTTTACGAACGCCTCCGGCACGATTGGCTTACAGTCTGCGATTGCCATAGCCCTATAATCAATCAAGCCTTTCTTAAAGCTGCTTTCTCTGGAAACCTCTACTGTGATACCTTCCGGCATGTTATAGCCCATATAGTTAAAGTTTCCAAAAATTGCGGTTTCGTCCGGCATATAATCATCAATGATTACAGGAAAGCCTAAAATTTTTCCTATTCCTTCGCTCTTCGGGTCTGCGATAAAAATAGGGCGCTCGTTTGCATCTACCAGACCGTAAAAGCAGTTATAGAGCGTCGCGTTATTCATAGCCCACGCCGCGCCGTTTGCATATCCTCTTTTCAGCGCTGCAACTGTCTTTACTACCCCGGCGTATGTAAGCCCTGCTGCCGCTTCAAACGGTATAAGGTTTGCTCCCTCCCATGTAATCCCGGTCAAAAGCCCTGTACCCTGTCCGCTTCCAGTTCCATTTACAAGGGCATTAGCGATACACTCCATAACGCTTGCTGTAAGTTCCTGCGTCATGTATCCCTCAAATGCGGAAACGCTCATTTTACGCGCCTTTTCGCTGATAGAGAACACTTTCATAATCTCGTATCCGTCAAAGGTAACACTTGTTGCTTTCGGCTCTTCGCTTTCTACTGCTGCCCCTTCTGTGTGCCAACTTGCCGCCGCTGTCGGTGTGCCGATTGGTACAGCAACTTTGGAAGGAATATTAAACGCCCTGCACGCGCCCATGATACCGCCCATAGTACGCGCCTTTTTAACCACTTCGTTAAGCGTCTGGGTAGGAAGCACTGCTGCCGCACTGGTAGAACTTGCGAAAGCGTCCGCTCTCTGGTTTCCCATAGCGCGGTTATATGCAGCCTGTTCAAATTCTGTCAGCTTATGCCCCAGAAGGGACTTGAAAAAAGCGCTCCTGTATTCCGGGCTATTCAATACGTCGCCCTCTGTTGCCTCATGGCTTGCCCTGCGTTCAAAATCCATGCCTGCGCCTGTAATCGGATTGAACGCGCTGCGCTGGTTGCCGCCTGCTGCCTGCTGCTGAATATTCTCTTTTGCCTGTGCAAGCCCGGAAAGCTCAATATTTAATGTTGTTATGTCTGCCTCTGCGTCGGTTTCAATCGTTCCTTTGATTTCTGCCGCCCTGCGTTCGATTTCCTCTACTGTAGCGTTTCGATAATAATTAAATGCCTCTGCGATAGTCTTAAATTTCATTGTGATTTCCTCCATTTTTTGTGCTTGGTGTCCGATTTGGACACCCTTAAACATTCTTCATCAATATTTTGTTTGCCTTTATAATTGCCTCCCTGCGTCGCTTTTCTGCCTCTGCCTGCCCGCTGATAGCAGAGCGTGCCTCTACGCTGGTCTGCGGATACGCAGGAAACGGAACAATACTTATTTCATAGACCTTTTCTATCTTGTGTATAGTTCTGGTCTTTGTCTTTGCGTCGTAGCTGTCCCCGCCCTCCGGCACTTTAAAGGCAAAAGACATTCCCGAAAGGTCGCCTCGCTTTACTGCCGTGTATACGCTGTTTGCCTCCGGCGTGTCTGGTAAATCTGCAACCATGCGCAGCCCTGCCGGGTCGTGAATTAGCTGCATTGTTTTTGGTGTGCGTGCAAGCGGTACTTTGTTTAAATCATGGTTATAAAGTAGCCTTGCGTCGGACAGGTCGGCACCTTCCAGCGCTCCCGCCCTTATCACTTCTATAAAAGCCCCTGCCGGGTCGTTTATCGTGGTTGGTTTGTCATATACAATAGGTCGCCCCTCTAATCTTAGGGCTTTCTCTGCGCCTGCTGCCGCGTCTGCCCTTAGCTCGCATATCCTAATTTCCTTCATTGTCTTTTTTCTCCTTTTCCGGTTCTGCCGCTGGCGGTGGTACTGGCACCAGCTTTTGCCATTTGGTAACTGTTCGCTGCGTCTGCTGAAACTACATTTAAGGTTTGCAGCCGCTTTTCCCCGCCCTCT
>ENA-ORMO01001575-ORMO01001575.1-human-gut-metagenome-genome-assembly--contig:-NODE-1575-length-23480-cov-4.871419_pt1 | contig 23480 bp, 12 predicted proteins | sample MGYA00242106_ERZ509001 | MGnify/ENA primary metagenome ERZ509001 (study PRJEB26280, sample SAMEA2338736) | human gut metagenome | biome: human gut; feature: human-associated habitat; material: faeces...
CCATTCAGGTTTTAACCCATGCCCCCTGCATGAAGGGGGACGCTCGACGGACATCATGCGGCCGTGTCCTTTAACGATATTTCAATCTACCCCCTCCTCATGGAGGTTACGCATTTCTATGTTGTGCCTTAAGGTCCCATTCAGGTTTCAACCCATGCCCTCTGCATGAAGGGGGTCGCTCGGCGGACATCATGCAGCCGTGTCCTTTAATGATATTGCAATCTACCCCCTCCGCATGGAGGGTGACGCATTTCTATGTTGTGCTTTAAGGTCCCATTCAGGTTTTAACCCATGCCCTCTGCATGAAGGGGGGGCGCTCGGTGGACATCATGCGGCCGTGTCCTTTAACGATATTTCAATCTACTCCCTCCTCATGGAGGTTACGCATTTCTATGTTGTGCTTTAAGGTCCCATTCAGGTTTTAACCCATGCCCCCTGCATGAAGGGGGACGCTCGACGGACATCTTGTAGCCGTGTCCTTTAACGATATTGCAATCTACTCCCTCCTCATGGAGGGTGACGCATTTCCATAGTTGTGCTTTAAGGTCCCATTCAGGTTTCAATCCATGCCCTCTGCATGAAGGGGGACGTTTGGCGGACATCATGCGGCCGTGTCCTTTAATGATATTGCAATCTACCCCCTCCTCATGGAGGGTGACGCATTTCCATGTTGTGCCTTAAGGTCCCATTCAGGTTTTAACCCATGCCCCCTGCATGAAGGGGGACGTTTGGCGGACATCATGTGTCTGTGTCCTTTAACGATATTTCAATCTACTCCCTTCTCATGGAGGGTGACACGTTTCCATAGTTGTGCCTTAAGGTCCCATTCAGATTTCAATCCATACTCTCTGCATGAAGGGGGACGTTTGGCGGACATCATGTGGCCGTGTCCTTTAACGATATTTCAATCTACTCCCTCCTCATAGAGGGTGACAGAGGGCAGGCCGCCCATCTCAATGGCCGCTTTGCATTCCAATTTACTACCTCCATACGGAGCGATGGGGACAAAGGGTCGGTACAATGCCCGACATGTACATTTTAATCCACGCTCTCTGCATGGAGGGCGGCCTCCAAGTTGTGTTCTTCCCCTTTCTGGTAGCCACGGTCCCATCCCCTCTATGAAACAAGCTTTACCCGACAAAGCGCTCTTCAGGAAGCCGGCTTCTCCTTTACCACAACTCAAAAATTTTGGAAATAGAATCAGACCTGTAGCCCCCCTACGGGATGGTAAGGGATGCTGTTTTCAATCGTTACAACCCCTGTCCTCTTTCTTGGGAGACGGCGGTTTTGCATCCTGCTTGAGAAGATCCCGCTTCCCTCCTCTTCGCCAGAACTTTTTTCAATCCTGCGCTTCCAATCCGGCAGAAAATTCCTAAGATTATCTGTTACCCGGAAGATTCCTCCGGTATCCAGTGGAAATGTAGAAGCTTGTTTTATACTATTCCTGTAGCTACACGCTGGGGGTGATACTGTGACGATCCGAAAGAAACCAGGGCGGCACCCCGAATTCCCAATGGATACCATGATCCGAGTGCGTATGAATCAGATTGTTCTCCATGAACTCGATACCTGTGCAAAAGCATGGAATACTACTCGGTCCGACGTCATCCGGCGAGGAATTCACCGCCTGTATGACGATTTGAACCGGTGAAAAAAGACGGCTGCTAAACGCAAAGGCCCCGGAGTTCGTGGAATTCCGGGGCCTTTGCACCGCTTTTTTAAGTATGAACCTCTTTTCATTTTTTCATTATATTGATACCCGCACACGGCCTTTCTGTCCCACCGCTTCTTCATTTTCTACAGGGGATTCCTCCCGTGCATGAATTAAAACGCCGGGATTTGCCAACACCTGTTGCGCCGCATAAGCGCCCGCCCCCAATAGGGCTGGACTTTCCTCAAGATGGTTGACCTCAATGGACAGCTCCCGATAAATCAGATCATTCACACCTTTGCGTACACACCGGCGAACGACCTCCAGAAGGCGCGGTGGACAAATATCCACCAATTCATCCCCCAGAACGATCAAACCTGGATTGAGCTGATTTACCAAGCTGATAACGCCCGCAGCCAGCAGCTCACAAACCTTCTCATATGCCTGGACTGCTACGGGATCTCCGTTCTGAACCGCGTGTGCAATGGATGCATTGCTCAAATCATCATCCTTCAAGCAGGAGTTTCTCCGTGTGCGCAACAGGCGCAAAATTTCTGCTCGAAGCGCAGAAAGGGAGCAATATTTTTCCAAGCATCCCCGATTTCCACATTCGCAGAGCGGGCCGTCAAATTTGATGCTGCTGTGCCCAAATTCTCCAGCGATTCCGCGCTGTCCCAAAACAAGCTTGCCGCCGGCTACCATACCGCAGCCTACGCCTTGGCCCGCAAGGACATACGCCATGTTCTGTACCGCCGGTTCCTGCCAGCGGAACCAGAGCTGAGCAAAAGCACTTGCCTTGGCATCGTTGAGCACATAGAGCGGCATCTCCAACCCCTCGGATAGCACTGCATGGATGGGGAAATTCTGCCATCCCGTCCGCTCCGTCACAAACAACAGGCGGTCCAAATCTTCTCGATACGGTCCGGGCATGGCCAAGCAAGCAGCCAGGAGTTCCGACTTCGGATACTCCTGATCAAGCTGTCCAATAGCGGCACGTATGCGTGATAAGATCGACTGCGGCGTCTCCTCCGCTTCAATGCGATAGGGCCGAATCTCATACATCTTTCCGGAAATTCCCACCAAACTGACATAAAACTGATCGCGCGTCATACGGATGCCGACGACTTTATATCGCGCATCGTTCAAAGTCACGCCGATGGAGCGCCGTCCTTTCGCCCCGGCAATCAATCCGGTCTCCACCACAAGGCCGCATTGGATCAGTTCCCCTGCGATATTGGTGATGGTTGCCTGTTTCAGCCCCGATAGGCGCGACAGCGTTGCGCGCGAACAAATACCTTCTTGCCGAAGAAGGTTCAAAATCAAGGCGCGATTGATCCATTGGCTGCGTTCCTGGTTGATACTAGCTGGCTTGTTGCTTTGATTCATGATTTCACACCTCCGACGCACAGCGTCTCTCCGCGGCCGGCGTCGGCAATGCGCCTACAATTGTCTCTGGACGGTCGGCTATCACCGCCGGGGCAAGCCCGCATCTGCCGCTGTGGGAATTCCGCAGCAGTCTCCGCTCTGCGATCTACTCAATGGACGCCAAAGGGTCCGCTTCCCAAAGACCGCTTTCCAGAGAATGTCCATGTACCACGTGGGGAAATCCCTTCTTCGTTCCCTGGAGGGGCTTTGTAGCTGTTTCTTCAGCTGAAAAGGGAAACCGAAAAAACACTGCCCACTACAATAATGTCATCGAGTTTTATATTGCTTTCAAAAATAGTATAATCTCGTACATAAAAAAACACAACAATCACTATTTTTGTGGTAACAATTCTTTTTGTTTTTATCCATTTTGCATTTATTTTCAAATGTTTTTCATAAAAAATTGCATATTTTCCGGTGATTCTATAAAAAACGTGTGATTTTCTTGGATGGGGGAGAGGGACAAAAAATCACACAGGGGATTCATGGGTATCCCTGGACAGGAGTTTCCGGTAGGTGTGGTCAATGGCGAAAGCCCCTAATGGCGCCGTAATTAAGATCGCCAACACAGCGACTGTCAACACAATATTGCCGCAGGAGAGTCCCATGGAGAGGGGAATGGAACCGATGGCAGCCTGTACTGTCGCTTTTGGCATATATGCCAACATGCAGAAGAGGCGTTCCCGCATCTGTAATTTTGTGCCCAACAGGCAAACAAACACGCCTAACATCCGGAATCCCATCACTCCAAAAAGTAGAGCGACCGCCGCAAGTCCCGAGGCCAATGCATACTGGATGTCCACCGTTGCACCGACGAGGACAAATAGCAACAATTCCGCCGCTACCCAGAGCTTGGAATACTTGGCCGACAAGCGATCTGCTACCGCACTGCGCCCTCTTTGCAGCATAACCCCCGTACTCATGACAGCCAGCAACCCAGAAAATCCGATTGCACCTGGAATCGCATCCTCCAGTGTAACATATAGAAAGGACAGACTTAAAAGTAGAAGTACTTTAAGGCTGTCCCGCAGGTGTATCTTTCGAAACAGCTGGGACAACAGGAGCCCACAAAGAACCCCGACAGCCATCCCCAGAAAAATAGAGGTCGGAACCCGTACAAAGTCAAACGGGGAGAAAGCACTCCCGCTGGCCAGCCCCGTAAAGGATGTAAATAATACGATGACAAACACATCGTCCACTGAAGCCCCAGCCATTATCAGCTGTGGGATCCCCTGCTTGACGCCGTACCCCTCATCCATCAATTTAAGCATCTTTGGAACAACTACCGCAGGGGAAACAGCTGCAATCACGGTTCCTAAAATCGCTGCATCCAGCAGGCTTACTCCCAAAAGCTTTGGCGCAAGCAAAAGCATCCCTGCAATCTCAAAAGATGCGGGTAAAAAGCACATCAGTACCGCTGGACGGCCTACCTTTTTGAGATCGGAAACGTTCAGATTTAACCCCGCACGGGTCAATATGATGATGAGGGCGATTTGCCGCAGGTCGGCGGAAATTGACAAAAGCATCGGGTCCAGCCAATCAAACACATAAGGCCCCAAAAGAATGCCTGCAAAAAGCATTCCCAATAGGGGAGGAAGCCGCAATTTTTCAAAAATCCCTCCAAACAACATGCCGCAGAGAAAAATGAAAGCGAGACTCAATAACATACCTGCACCTCCAGACTCTTACATCCATCCATACCGCTTTCCAAACCATCCCCTTTGAGGAACGCCAGCTGAACATCCATATTTCCTATGCAAGGGCATAAAAAAAGCCAATGCCCCTGCGATCAACCATCACAGAAGTCATCAGCTTATGAAGCGGTTTCGACAAACGCCGGGGGAGACCTTCATTCCCCATATTAAAATTTGAAAAGATTATACCATACTGCCGTTCTTTCTGCAAGAACAAACGGATTTGCCTTGAAAAAGGAGGAAGCTTCCGTGATGGGAAAACACGCCCTTTATGAATCAAAATGAGGGCGTCTCAAAACTACGAATTGTTCAATTCAAGGGCAAGGGGTATCCTCTTTTATCTAAAAGAAATGACATTCTATTTCAAGTGTCATTTTTTAACTCTGTATTTCTCTTTATCGTTAGATAGGGCTCTTTCATTTGTTGTAATTTTCTTTACTTTTCTTTCGCTGTTTTACTGATAGATACTGTACTTATGCGAACATACTCCATTGTCTGTCTTTTTTGGGCCAAAAAAATACCAGAGTTTCTAAAAAAACGAGAGAATTCTTCCGTCATTTCACCCTTTTGGGCCACCCTCTTTTCTATTTACAGAAGAAGAGAACCCTCCACCGTATTGGTGGAGGGTTCCGGAGTAAAATTTTCTTTTTGCCGTTTGTCGTCCTTTTCCTACCATGCGTACCACACGGCCGGTAATCTTACCGTGTTGACCGGGGAGGGGGAAACCCCTTCCATCCTTCGCAAAGAGGCTTCCCAAGCGCCGTACAATCCATGCTTATAACAAGTACGTCAAGCCTTTCGTTCTTTCCCCGGGAATACTGCGCTCTTTGTACTTGTACATTGTTCGCGGGAATTCTTAGCCCACTGTCACTGTGCAGTGTTTCACCGCATTCTGGCCAGCCAGCGTTGTATAAACACCCGTGCTTTGGCCCGGCGTGCCAACCGCATAGACTCGATAGTAATAATCGTTGCCAATCTTGGAGAGGAATTGCGTCTTTAAAACGCTGCCGTTGCCAACCGTAAAGTTTGGCGCCACATTTGTGCCGGTGACGGTCATCTTGAAGCAGTATGCGCTGCCCCTCTTTAGAGTAAAATCGACCGTTGTGTCGGAGACAACCTTTGCGACGTTCTGCGTTGCGGTTGCTGCGCCAACCACTGCTGTCCCAGTGGAACCATAGGTGTTGCCTGTGGATGCAGAGCTTCCGCCCGAGGACTTTTTACCGCTGGAACCTGAGCTGGAACTGCCGTTCTTCTCGACAAGGCCGTTGTAAGCACGGTTCAACGCTTTGGCCACCCGATCGACCACCGCCTGGTCCTCCTCGGTCAAATCCTTATCGTCGATCACTGCCAGAGCATCGTCGATAGCGTCTTCGAGCGCGGCCACAGATTTCGTTGTGTACTTGCTGGTGTCAATCGCCTGTGCTTTGCTCAGAATGCTGTTCAGTTCGCTCTTATCGGCCTTCTTGCGCAGATCCATGAGAAGCGCGTTCAACACTTTTGCCTGTTCATCCACTTCGTCCTGCGTTGCTTCTTCATTATTGAGCACATCCTGTGCTGCTTCGATGGCGGCTGGCAACGCTGCCTTGGCATCGTTGTCGATATACTTGGAGAGATCCAGGCTCTTCGCCTTATCGACGACTGCCTGTAGCGAGTCCTTATCTGCCACACGCGTCAAGCCCATAATTGCATTGTACAGGTTATTATACGCTTCATCTACCTCGGCTGCCAACGGATGTTCCTCCTTGACAAGTTCTTTTGCCGCGGCAAGTGCTTCTGCAAAGGCGTCCTTGTCGCCGAAGAACTCATCCAGATCCATAAGTTCTGCCACTTCGATCAGGTTTTCCAAAGCGCTGGTGTCGCCCTCTTCAAAGCTCAATAAGTGCAGGGCATCCATCAGGTTACTCCACGCCTCGTCAATCTCTGCCTGTGTTGCGTGAATGTCTCCGTAGACTTTGTTTGCTGCGTCCAGGGCGGTATTGAAAATTTCCTGAACTTCTGGGATCGCTGCCGCCACTTCATCGCCGCAGGCATTGGCCGCATCGATGGTTGCTTTGAGAACCTGCTTATCCACGATAACAAACGCAAAGTTGCGTTGCGTGGACTTGTCGTCCGCATCATACGTAAAGGTATACGAGTATTCCTTGGTATTGGTAAAGTCGATGTTCTTACCATTCAGTGAGATCCGGGAGAACTCTCTACCGTTCGCATACGGCTGGAACGTCACTGTGACTTCCTCGCCATCCTCAAAGTTGCCGGTGAGCCGGCCTGTGAGTTCTGCGATCTTGTTTTCTTCGCCGTTGACAAATACTTTTACATTCTTAGTGAAGAGCATGACGGGCTTCTGATGGAAGTCTGTTCCGGAGAAGTCGGCATACTTTTCGGTGCGTTCGTCAAAGATCTGGCCGGACCAGTTGAGGCCGTAACCAAAGTCATAGGTGTTGCCCTGGGAGTCCACATAGCATTCCATATCCTGCGGGACATCCTCGAACTGCGCTTCAACGGTTTCCATATTGGCCGGCTGCTGCATCGGCAGGAGGCCGGAAGGTTCCGTTGTACCGGAGATGATCTCCATTGCCGCCTGATCCTGAATACCATAGCCCAGTACGATTGCATCTGCAAGCGGCTCTACCTCGGAGAATACCATCGGGTTGCTGACCTTCACGTACGCTACAACCGGTTTTTCGCCCATAACGTCTCTGGTCTCCTGGAGTTTTTCCAACTCAGAGTAGTTGCTGGCCGTGACGGTCTTGCCCTTATAACTGCGGTTGTCGACCTCATCGACATAGACCACTTCGCCTGTCTCCGAATCGATAAATTCAGCACCAGGGTCCGCTGCAATGCTCGGGTCTCTCGCAGTATCGGCAGTATATTCGCCGTATTGCAGGGTGATCGGCACATATCCGTTTCCGCCTGCTTCCAGGTCGGCCTGGCTGTAACCGCTGCCGCCATTCGGCGCATCCATCGCTACGATTGCAAAATCTGCCTCGTCCGGATTGTCCGTGATGTCGTAATACTTGGAAACGATCTCTTCGTTCATGCAGTACTTGCCATTGTCTTCTTTCGGCAGATAGACGGTTTCTTTCTCATCCTCTGCGGCCGGAACGATCGCGCCGTTGGTATCCTTCAGCATGACTACAGACTTGACCTGAGCGTCATAGCCTTCTGCCATAAACGTTTCGTTGCCAACAATTTCTGTAGATTCCACTGGGTCCAGATATGGATTCTCAAAAAGGCCCGGATTGAAGATGTTGCGGAGAAGCCTGCGTGCAGAATCCTCGAAGCGCTGATCTGCGGATTCCTTGCCAAAGTCTTCTACCCACATGTTATACGCTGCAATGACCGGGTTCTTATCGTTGTTGCCGCCAAACTGGTCGACGCCTGCCTGGAGTGCCAGGTAATGGCGTTCGTCAACCGTCAGGTCCTCAACGCCCCAACATTTGCCGGTAAACGAAGCGTCATCCTTTGCATCTGCGGTAATCATCCAGTCGGTGCAAACCACGCCGTCATAACCATACTTTTCACGGAGCAAATCGGTGATGATGTACTTGTTGTAGCTATTGCCTACATTGGTGCCGTCCGGCGCCTGGTTGTAGGAGATGGTGTAGTACGGCATGACCGCTGCGGCGTAATCTGTGCCGTTATTCAGATCAAAGGCGCCCTCTACGAACGGTTTAATTTGCTCTTCCAGATTGTCGCCCGGATATACCGCATACTTGCCATAGCCATAGTGTCCGTCGCGTCCGCCCTCTTCAGGTCCGCCGGACGGCCAGTGCTTCACCATCGCGTTGACGCTGGTATCGCCCCAAGGATTCAGGGTGTCATACGTGGTCTGGAAGCCGTCGACATAGGCGCGGGCCATGTCCGTATCGAGGTCGCTGTTCTCGCCAAAGGTACCGCTTACACGGGACCATCTGGGCTCTGTTGCAAGGTCGATCTGCGGGGAAAGGGCCGTTGCAATGCCTAGCGCGCGGTATTCCTGAGAGGCGATGTCGCCAAAGCGTTCGACGATCTCCGGATCAAAGGTCGCTGCAAGTCCAATCGAATCCGGCCACAGGGAGATGGTGCCGCCTTGGCCTGCAACATATTCCAGATCGCTCTTGCCGCTTGCTCCATGGCGCGGGTCGGAACTGGTATTGATCGGGATGCCATAACCAAGTCCTTCCACAAATGCCTGTGCATTGTTGTTCCATTTTGCCGCTACTTCCGGGGATTCGACAGAGGTAATCAGTACTGCGCGTACATTGTCGTCCCGCAGGAAGGTCTGTTGCGCTTCGGTGAGGTCTTCGCTCGGTACGGACTGGTGGCTGCTGTACAACATCAAGCCGGCGATGGCTGCAATGCCTTCCTCGCCGTCCGCAACCATCTTTTCAGCCAGATCCTGTGCACGGACTTCGGTGTCGAGCCGCCAATCTTCATAGATGTCCACTTTGCCATTTCCGTTTAGATCCTTAAACGCATAACCGTCCTTTTCGATGATGATGTCTTTGTCCATCACACCCAACGTTGCGCCGCCCTTGTTCTCGACCTTCCACCAGCCGCCGTTCTCTTCCGGCATCTGGGTCATGGTGTAACCGCCGCCCAAAACATCGGACTTCTCAACGGTTATGTACTCTTTCAGATCGTCGAACTGGTCCAGATAGGGGTTGATTTCTACGCCGTGTACGCTGCCCATATTATTGGACTGCATGATGATATTGAGGATATTGATTGCACTCTTTTGGATGTCGCCCTTGGTAATGGTATCTTCCTTATACGAGCCTTCGTAGACGATCTTATTGCTCGCGTCGTGCGAATGCTTATAAGTGGTTTCGGTGCATCCCTGCACACCGCAGGATTCGCCCTGCGCATACTTTACCGGAACAAAATCGTTCCACATTTCGGTGTCCTTTGTCGGACCCCAACCGCTGCTGACTTTCTCAACGGCGATGGAACCGTCCTCATTGAACTTCGCCGGGACATTCATTGCACCGGAAATAATGGTAGAGGTTGAACCACCGGGCATAATCAGGTCATTGCCTGCATGCATGGAGATGTCCGGATGGGACTGTCCGCCGCCCCAGTCGGTCATAATGACGCCTTCAAAGCCCCATTCGCCGCGCGCGATGTCGGTGCACAGATCATAGCTGTCCGCCGCCGGCTCATGATTGATGAGGTTATAAGAGGTCATCAGCGCCATCGGCTGTGCATTCTTAACCGCGATTTCAAATCCCTTGAGGTAGATCTCACGCAGGGCGCGTTCAGTGACAAACGTATCCACTGCGTTGCGGTTGTTTTCCTGGTTGTTCGCCGCATAGTGTTTTAGAGTAACGCCGACGCCCTTGTTGGACTGAACGCCCCGAGTCTCATATGCAGCGGTCATACCGGCGACCAATGGATCTTCGGAATAGTACTCGAAGTTACGGCCGCACAGCGGATTGCGGTGGATATTCATGCCGGGAGCCAACAGAAGGGTGACGCCCATTTCTTCCAGCTCTTCGCCAAACGCTTTGCCCATCTCTTCGATCAAGTCCTTATCCCACGTCTGAGCGAGCAAAGTTCCGATCGGCCATGCGGTGCAGAACTGGTAGTAGGTCTGTGTTTCACCGGTCTCTGCGTCTTCTCCTTCAAAGCTTTGGGAAATGCGGACGCCCGCCGGGCCATCCGCCAAAACGATGTTGGGGATACCCAAATCTTTGAGATAATTCTTCGTGGTTTCACCTGCCGCGCCGGGGACGGAATCGGATTCGGAACCGATGACCGGTGTTCCGCCGCTGCTCCAGCCAATCCCTTCCGCGAGGGTGGCGAGCTGCTCTACGCTCATTTGCGCGACAAACTCTTCCAGGCTGTATTTTCCATCATAGACATCTTTCAGATTCGGATTTTCAATCTTTGCAACCGTAACTTCCTCTACCGGATGGCTGCCGTTAAAACTGTTCGCTTCAATTTCTTCGCCCTCTACCCGATAGGTGGCGACGGTTTCGTCATCATATGGGGAAGCATTGTTTACGGTTTCAATTTTTGATGCATCCAAATTGATGATCTGCATATCTGCGCTATTTGCCGCTTTTGCAGACATCGTGGCCGGCGCATTCGGGCTGATTGGTTCGAGTTCCACATCGTCCGGAAGGGCCAGCTGATGGCTGAGCTGTTCCGTGACAACGGTCTTATTGACATTGAGAACGCCGCCAACCACTGTATTGCGGGAGGAATTCCCCGCTTGAATGGTATACATGCCGCGTTCCAGTATGTACGCTGCCTGATCCTCATCATAGGAGGACATCTCCGTAACCGGGAAAGAGACGGTCAGGGTCTGTTGGGCGCCCGGGGCCAATTCGTCCGTCTTGGCGTATCCTGCAAGCTCCTGATAAGGTTTTTCCACTTTGCCGCCCGGAGCGGAGAAGTATACTTCCAAGACTTCCTTTCCGGAATATGTATCTCCCGTGTTGGTGATCGTCGCATTTACAGTGACGGTCTGTTCATCCGCCTGAACATAATTGATTTCCGTGTCGAACGTGGTGTACGACAAGCCAAAACCAAACTCGTACGCCGGTTCAACGCCGAAACTGTCAAAATACCGATACCCAACATAAATATCGTCCGTATATGTTTCTGTGTCGGTGTTTCCATCGTTACTGCTAAAGGTATCCGAAGACGGATAGTCCTCATAATCCACAGCCCAGGTATCAGTCAATTTACCGGAAGGGGTTACCTTGCCGGAAATGACGTCTGCCAAGGCGTTCCCGCCTTCCATACCGGCCTGGCTCATCAGAAGCAAAGAATCGAGGCCGACAATTTCATGGAAGAACTTTGTATCGACGATGCCGCCCACATTCAGAACGACCACAACATTTTCGAAGTTTGCGCCCAGTTTCTGGAGGTTGGCATACTCGATGTCGGTCAACTGATAATCGCCCTTCTCATTCTTACGGTCCGCACCCTCTCCGGAGTTGCGTGCGATTACATACACCGCTGTATCTGCATCGGACGCCGCTTCGATGTTTGCGTCTGTAATTTCCGTGTCCGGCAGCGAGAAGCTGCCCCACATTCCGCCCTGCCAATCTTCCTCTCCTTCGTCATAGGCGGTTTTATAATCGTTCAGCCAATCCTCGCTCGTGATCGTATAGCCTGCATTTTTCAGGCCGTCCCAAACATTGACCACATAGCGCTGGTTGACATCTCCCGAACCGGTTCCGCCTTTTACGGTCGCATAAGCTCCGCCGCCATACAGGGCGATCTTACTCCGCTGCGGAATCGGGAGTGCATTGTTTTCGTTTTCCAGCAGAACCATGCCCTGCGCGGCAACGCTTCTGGAAAGCTCTGCATTGCGAATCTCACGCTCGGATATTTCATCCGTTGGCGACGCTGCAAGAGCGGTCGTCACGGTTGATCCGGCGATCATGGAGCACGCCAGGAGCAAGGAAACGACTTTCCGTAGTCTTTTCATAATACAATTCTCCTTCATTTTGAAATTGCGTCTTCCAAGAATGTTTCAAAAACCAGTCCCCAACCACAGGTCCTACGCTTTAAATTTCCTCTTCTGAGAAAGAGAAAATTCGCAGACGATCTGCCTGGACATTCTGACAAAATGGCAGTAAACCCAACCTTTTTAGGCCTTTTGCAGGAATCCCCAAGCGATTTTTCTTCTATAAACGCCTCCCTTCCAAACCGGTCCGCTCTCAACCAGTGCAAAATAGAAAAATACACATTCCAAACCGATAAATTCGCATTTCCTTCACAGGGAATGATTCTGGTAAAGATTTGCCAAAATCAACATTTGGTAAAACATTATTTCTAATTTCATTTATTTATCGGTTTGAATATCTGACTGGATATAGTATAATGTTGGGTGCAGATGAAAATCAAGAATCACTATTTTTGTACTAACAAATCCGTCATAAATTAGCTATATTCACGAACAAAAAATCTGTTAGTACTTAAAAATTGCATATAGCACGTCCTCTTAAGACTATTTTACAGGAAAGTCTATTGCTCTTTAAAAAAATGAAGAGAATATTTTTCTTATTAATCTTTTTTCTCTACTATTGAGAAGACTATTTTCGATAAAATAGGACATATAAATTTTTTCTTGACATATTTATTGCGGATAACATCTTTTTTGAATCGGAATCGTTGCGCATATTTCTTGACATCTTTTTATAAAAGAAACTTTTTATAGAATCTTCGAATTTGAATGGAATTTTGTCTAAATTCCATTTTATAACTTCAACAAATTACATTGTATTATAAGACTTTTAGTTAAACTTTCTATTTCTCGGTGAAATGTTCTATCTATACCCGATTTTGTCGCTACATAACTCAAAATATTCCATACCAGAAAAGTAGGATGGTCATCCTCTCTTTTAGGGACACAATGACTCGTTCAAACGGCAGCTATTCCATAGAAACGTTGTCCCAAAAGAACGCCTTACGGTGTTCTCTTATGAACCACCGTTGGCCTATACAAACTTTTGAGGAAGAAGGGAAATCCAATTTTGAAAAAAGCAAGGCCTTATCGTGGAAAGAGCTTTTATAAATTGATGGCGGCTTTCTTCGCAGTCACCTTTCTGTGCAGCCTATTGATTTTGCTTCAATATTTAAACGGCGAAAAGACCCGGCGGGAGGAAACCATCCGTTCTTATCAGTCCATGGTCGAAAAGAGCATGAGCAACACGGCTGATAAGATGTCCCTCTATGAAGAAGTCAGCGTGATCATCTCCCAACTGGAAGGCCTGGACACACTTGCAAGTGCAGAATACATTTCATTGGGCTCTCCGCAGGCGGTAGAATTTGTCCAATCATACGTCGATACTGTCCGTTTCAACCTTCCGAGTACCGACCCTCCGATGTTTCTCTATTTTCAGAACAGCGGGCGTGTCTTTGGTAAAACGGCCGAAGAGGATTCCTTGGAAAATGGAACCATCACTGAACATTTCGGAATGAATATCCAAACCTGGAATCAATTGATTCAGGTCGGGGAGGAGGGGGCCTGTGCCATCATTCACGATCCCAATATGGATTTTGCCCGTTTCGTCTATGTTCGGGAGATCTACCCCCATGTTGTATGGATCATCGGTATGGAAGACCAGCAGGTCTCCGAGGAACTTCGCTATTCCTATCTGCCGGAAGGCGCACAGACGGTATTTTTAACACGGAACAATCAGATTATCACCTCCAAACCGGCCGACGAACAGCCCGAGCTTCCGTTCGAGTTCGAGCAGGTCGCCTCCTGGCCAGCGTTTCATATGGAAACCTGGGGCGGACAATCCTATTTTGTTTATCACCAAGGATTCACCAACGATACGCTGCAACAGATTGTGGTCATCCCCGACGAAGATTCCCGGGATTGGATCACTATGATCCTAGGTTCGATCTTGATTACCTTTGCAGTCACCTTCGTGGCTGGCGGCGCCCTGTCCTATTTCTTCTCGGCCACACTGTACCGGCCAGTGGAACGTATGGTGGACGCGCTGCCGCTGGAAAAGAGCTGTCGAGACCAAAGTGAATTCCAAATGGTCGCCAGCACTGTCCAAGAGCTTTCCAAAAAGGCAAAAACATATGAAAATCAGCTCAGTTCGCAGAGCGACCTGCTCGCCACCAGTTTGGTGACACGTCTATTAAAAGGGGAAATCTGTTTGACGCCCGACATTGCGGAGGCTCTGGGGCAATGTGGCTTCCCAACTGCATGTAAACGGTTTCTTGTATTTGTCCTTTTGATCGATGAAGAAGAAGAGGCGGAAATGCCGCCCACACAGAGGGAAGAAGCTGGAAACCTTTTGCAGGAAACCTGCCGTTCCTTTTTCTTAAACGGCGGTTTTTCCTCCTATGTTGTGGCCGACTTGGACCGCTATATCGGTATCGTTGATCTTGACGGTGAGGAAATAGAAGCAGTTGAGACGTGCGCAAAAAACATGCAAACATTCGCTGCTTCTGAGCTTCATATGCAGGTTTCCATTTCTTTGAGCAACGAACACATTCTGCTCAATGACCTGCACGATGCATACCAGGAGGCCATGCAGGTAGTCGAATACCATCTGTTGACGGGGGAATATGGCTCCATTGGCGTCTACAGCCGCCTCGCTGAAGTCCTTTCCGCAGGAAGTGGGAACCGCGAGTTTTTGGCGCAGGTCAATAAACTGTCCAACTCCATTCAATCCGCCAACTACAAGCAGGCAACTGAAATGTTGCGGGAGATCGAAAACGCTTACACGCGTCATCCGGCTGTTTTACCACAGGCACAGCTCCAGATTTCTTATCTTACAGACTCGATCTTGCTCTCTCTTTTCGACAGCGGCCTGGACCCGGAACTCCTCAAAAGTTTGCGTTGTTCCGACCAACTGCGTCAAGCGCGGGGGATGGAGTCGTTGTGCCGGCGTACCCGCCGAATTTTCGATTATCTGGATACCCAGAAGGAACAAAGCCGTCCACAGGGAAAACGCATCGAACCGATTATCCAATACATACAGGAACATTACCAGGACATCAATCTCTCCGCGGGATCGGTGGCCGAGCATTTCCATATGAGCCTCCCCGTGCTCTCCAACCTGTTTAAATCCGAGTTGAACATAGGTTTCTTAGATTATCTGCACAAATACCGGATTGAGCGCGCCAAGGACCTCATTCTCCACACGGACCACACCATCGGAGACATCTCGTCCATGGTGGGATACGCAAATTCCATCACAATGAACCGCGCCTTTAAGCGTTATGAAGGAGTCACCCCTGGGTGGTACCGGCAGGCGGCCTCTTCCCATGTGCCCGCGTCAGGAGGAGAGGGGAAAACCTGAACCATACGTCCGAATGTGGAACGAAAAAATGGTAACCCTACTGTAACAGAAAAAACAACGCTTTGTCCCGCGAAACAAGGGAGAAACCGGTTGATTGGCCCCTTGTTTGTTCAAGCAATTTTGCGCAATTTGCCCTTGGTTCTTTCAGAAGAAACTTTTTCCGATTAAAAGCAATGGTGGGAAAAACCCCATGGATTCCATATAGAAAGGATTTGATCATATGCCGACCTTTAACGCACTGTATGACCGGTTGGTTCGCGCATCTGTAAACCATAAAACCGAAGAGGAGTTGGAAAAACTCCGGCAGGAGGATTTTGATTCCCACCAGTTGGACTGCCTGCTGAATCCAGAAAAATATCCGACGGTCTGGCGCGTCGGCGACTGCAATTGCTCGCAAGAGGAAGCAGCCAATTGTGCGGGAAAATGCCTTTTTGATGCCCTCTATACCGATGAAAAGGGCAATGTCGCAGTAAACAGTAAAATGTGTGTAGGCTGTGGCGCCTGTGTAGAACGCTGTAAAGCTAAAAATTTGGTGGAGAGCAAAGATATTCTTCCCACTCTGGCCATGATCCATCGGGGCGATGCGCCGGTGTATGCGATTGTGGCTCCCCCCGTCATCAGCCAATTCACCGAAGAGGTGACCCCGGGTAAGCTTCGCACGGCCCTGAAAGCACTGGGATTTACCGGGATGGTGGAGGTCGCACTCTTTGCAGACATCTTAACCCTGAAAGAAGCCCTGGAATTCGATGCAAACATTCTAACCGACCGGGACTATCAATTGACCAGTTGTTGCTGCCCGATGTGGATTGCCATGTTGCGGCGGGTCTACAAGGAATTGATGCCGCATGTGCCGGCTGCCGTATCTCCCATGATCGCCTGCGGACGGGTCATCAAACGCCTGGAGCCGGGGGCCAAAGTGGTCTTTATCGGTCCCTGCCTGGCCAAAAAGGCGGAAGCGCGCGAACCCGACATCGCGGATGCAGTGGACTACGTGCTCACCTTCCAGGAGGTGCGCGACATCTTCGCTTTTGCGGATATTCACCCCGAAAAGATGGCTGAGGACAATCGGGAACATTCCTCCATGGGTGGGCGTATTTATGCGCGTGCCGGCGGCGTCAGCCAGGCCGTACAGGACTGCGTACAACGTCTAAATCCCAACCGTAAGATCAAAGTACATGCGGTACAGGCCAGCGGTGTGCCTGCCTGTAAACAGCTGTTGAACGATTTAAAAGAAGGCAAGCTGGACGCCAACTTTTTGGAAGGTATGGGTTGCGTCGGCGGTTGTGTCGGTGGCCCCCGCGCTCTGATCGACAAGGAGTTTGCACGTGAAGAGGTCGATCGGTATGGGGAGGAGGCGCCGGCGCCCACCCCCATCGATAATCTCTATGTGATCGACCTGTTGGATCGCCTAGGATTCCCAACGGTCGAGAGCCTATTAGAGAATGACGATTTATTTACCCGTAAATTTTGATCGTATGCGTGGCTCTTCCCGTCCCCGCCAGTTGCAAAACAGTTGCTAAAAGGCACCCACATAAAAGGACGCCCTGTACCCGGCCCACAGACTGCGATTCAGGGCGTCCCATACTATTTTGTACCTATGTTCGCTGGGAAGAGATCGTTCCACGGCCCTCTCCATGTTTCACTTTGGTCCTGTCTCTGAACCCTTGTTCAGGAACTTCTCCATAATCAAATAGTTTTTGAAAAATGCACGATGAACAGAATAGGAATATTGCACAAAGGAACACAGAGAGTCCAATGAAAAATACCGGCAGAAATTGTTATCTATATGTTATGAATTAAAACCTTCCCTATTCAAAATAGATTTTATGTGTTCTTTCTAAATGGTTCATATAAAAAATAAAATTTTTTCGAGAAAATGGTGCTATTTGTACATATTTATTGTAATATGAGAATTATTTGTCGAATTGCTACGTGTATAATAAAAGAAATTACCAGTTTCTTTGCCAAACATTTCTTTTAGATGGGTGGGAAAAATAATGAACGAATTCAATACCCGGAAAAGTATCAATCAAGAAAAAAGTCAATTAATCAACCGCGCACTGGTGTTGGATCTGCTGCGGCAGGAAGGGGTTTGTTCGCGCGCTACCCTTTCACAGCTGTCCGGCCTGAAACAGGCGACCATCACCAATATCATCAATGAATTTATCACCTGTGGGCTAGTCGTAGAAACCGGATTGATGAGCGGTAGCAAGGGACGCCGCTCCATTGGTATAGCACTCAACGACCAAAAATATAAAGTGATCGGTATCCGCATGACGCGCAGCGCGTTTTATCTCTGCCTGGCAGGCCTGTCCGGAAAATTGTACGGCGTCAAGCAGTACAAAATAGGCCCAAAGGAAAATGTACAGATTACGATTACGCGCATCCGCACGGCGATCTATACCATGCTACAAGAAAATGCGGACACAGAAATCCCGGTCGTTTGCATGGCAATGCCGGGCCCATATTATGAAGAGCGGGATAGCATCTTCTTTGTAACGGAACTGGCCGGATGGCACAATTTCCCAATCAAGGATGCTCTGACAAAAGATTTTTCCGTGCCGATCCAAATTGTCAATGATGCTAATGCAGGCGCTTTTGCGCAATTGTGGTATCGCAGCAAGGAATATGGTATCCGCAATATGATCTATGTCTTGGCTGGTCAGGGAGTCGGTTGTGGTATGATAACGGACGGAAAGCTTGTCTTAGGCCATCGTGGACTGGCTGGCGAATTTGGTCATAACACCATTAACTTCAACGGTCCACGCTGTGAATGCGGCAACTACGGCTGTTTGGAAAAGTATTGTTCCTACATAGTTTTGTGTGAGAACATTGAAAAACGCATTCGTGATGGGGAGGACACCCTATTGTCACTGGACGACCTGAGTACTGCTAAAATTTCTGAAGCTGTCAAAGCGGGCGACAAAGTCGCACGCGAGGAATATGAGAAAGTCTGTGGGTTCCTTGCTATTGGTATCATCAATCTGATTAACCAGTTCAACCCTGGGTTGATTGTAATCGGTGATGAGCTGACCAAAGTGGATGGGGAACTGCTGCTCTCCATCGTCCAAAAACGTGTCCACGACTGCGTAAATCCATTGATCTACAACGAAATTGTGATCGAATTGGACACTATGTCGGAAAATCCTGTATTGATGGGTGCCGCCGCTATCGCCGCACAGCAGGTGCTCTCTGATCCAAGCAAACTGATGGATATGCCTGAAGAGGAATAACGCATATAGAAATTAAAACAACGCCCTGTTTAGAGCGCTGTCTTAAGAAAACCTGTAGGGGCGCTAACGGCCCGCCTAGGGAAGATGGATATTCGTCCCATACAGGTCTCTTCGATCTAAACGTGCCTTTTAGGGCGCTGTTTTTAGAAAACTTGTAGGGGTGCTAACGGCCCGCCTAGGGAAGATGGATATTCGTCCCACACAGGTTTTTCCGATCTCAACGTGCCTTTTAGGGCGTTGTTTTTAGAAAACTTGTAGGAGCGCTAACAACCTGTCTAGGGAAGATTCATATTCGTCCCACACAGGTTTTCTCGATCTCAACGTACCTTTTAGGGCGTTGTTTTAAGAAAATAGAGAGGATGGCCGCAGGCTGTCTCTAAAAAATTTCTTATCCCACCGCTCTTTTGATAGGGCGGTTTTTTCTCTGTGGATTTCGACATTAAGACCTGGGGGAACGCTCTATTTTATACATAACGGTATTTCTATGGAAAAGACTTCCCCTGAAAGCTAGCAAACAAAAGGACGGAGGCATTTATGTTTCGAAAAAGTACCCTGGCGGACTGCAAAGCCATTTACGACTTGATTTGCGACCTGGAAAAGAAGGAACTCCCCTATGAACGCTTTTGTGATATTTATACCCGTCAAGTTCAGGATAAGCACTACTATTGCCTGGTGTGTGAGGAAGAGGGGACAGTGGTGGCTGTAATGAATCTACGTATGGAGGACCAACTGCACCACGCAGAAACCATTGCAGAAATATTGGAATTCTCCGTTGCAGATGCTTATCGAAGCCGGGGCGTGGGAAAGGATATGTTTGCGATCGGTTGTCAAATTGCAAAGGATTGGGGATGTACTCAAATGGAAGCAGCTAGCAATCAACTGCGAACGGACGCTCACCGATTTTATTTGCGGGAAGAAATGAACAATTTCCATTACAAATTCTCCAAACGCCTGGATGGGGAAAATTCAACGGTCAATGTATTGGGGCGATAAATATCTTTTCCAGCTCTACAAAGGGAACCGGCACAGAGATTTCAATGATTTAGCCATTCACCACGGTAGTTAGTCAGATTTGCCTATTAGGCAAGCAATGTAGATCGTCTTGACAATCGTTGCAGACCTTACTTAAATTCTATAGGCAAATGGAGCGAACCATTATATCCGTATGAATCCAAAACGAACCCTGAGGGAATATATTTTTCTACGGTAAATGAACCCCTATATCTGCGGTAGGAACCATAGGAACCGCAAAAACTGGAAAATCCAACAAGGGCGCACAGGAAGAAATGATCCTGTGCGCCCTTGTTGGATGGGCGTCAAGTTCTAGGAAAAGTCCTCTGTCTTTTCCCATGATTTTCACTTTTGTTTTTATCGCACGAAATATCTTTTATATGGAACACATATGGATCATTTTTCGGGCCCCTGGTAACGCATCGGCGTATACCGTATTCCATTTTCTGTCCGTTCTGCATCCGTGGCGAAAAAACCCAACCGCCGATACACCTTCACCGCATAGGGGGAGGCATGTACGGTCATCTCCAGGTATGGCGTATCGTCCATCATTGTTTGAAACAAAGCCTTTCCCACACCGCGGCGATGCCATTCCTTCCGGACAAAAAACAGGGCGATATGCGCTCCGCGCATGGCCAATACGCCCGTGAGTTGTCCATCCGCCCATGCCCCGTACATCCGAAGAGCGTTCATTTCCACACGATTTTGCAGGAACATCCGGAATTCCTCTACACCCTGTGCTGAATAAACGGGGGCTTCAAATTCAGAAAAAACCTCCCAAATCAAACGAACAGCCTCTTGGGTCTCAGCATTTCGCAACAACCGAATCTCCATCGAATTCCTCCTGTCCCCCCGGCAGAACCAGCGCAAAGGGATTCCCAAACGGATAATCCCCTCGTCGATGGCTTTTTTAATTTGTTTTGACAACCTTATGGAAATCGCTTCTTTTGCAATCAAGAAAACAGATCTTCCGGTAGCATTAAATCCTTCTTTGGGATCTTTTCCCAGGAAAACAACGGAAGTAGCTCCTTTGGGCGTACGGGAAAAGGATGGGGAAGAAGCCCTGCAAGGTATGCTATTCGCCCCACGATCTCCTCCGCCGTAAATCCATGGGCACGCAATGCGCCAATGTCCAAATCGCGCTCCCGTTTGGAAAGCCGCCGTCCATCCTGCGCCAAAAGAAGGGGTACATGGATGTATTGAGGCGGCTCGGCGCCAAAAAGCCGATAAAGATACATCTGGCGCGGCGTTGAAGAAAGAAGGTCGCGGCCGCGCACAACCTGGGTCACACCCATTGCAATGTCGTCTACGACGACAGCCAACTGATAGGCAAAGACGCCGTCCGACCGGCGCAGGATGATGTCCCCACATTCCGATGCCAGATTTTGCTCCAACCGCCCATAATGGCCGTCTTCAAACCGTATGGTTTCATCCGGAAGGCGCAGCCGTGCCGCTGGTCGTCGAAGGCGGGAAAGATGCATGATCTGTTCCGGGGTAAGTTCCCGGCAACGGCCCGTGTAAAGTGTTTCTCCATCTGAATTGTGCGGCGCTTCGGCTGTATGGAGCTGTGCCCGCGTACAAAAGCAGGGATATAAAAGACCCTTTTGCTCCAACTGTGCAAACGCCATCTTATAAAGCTCTGTTCGCTCGCTTTGATAGTAAGGGCCATTCGGCCCTCCCAGATGCCCCCCTTCCTCCCAATCCAATCCGAGGAAATACAAATCCTCCTCTATCCGGTCAGCCCATGCCCGTGAGGTGCGGTCTGGATCGAGATCTTCCAACCGGAGAACCATCCGGCCGCCTACCGATCGTGCTGAAAGCCAAGCCAATAGGGCGCTGAACAGATTTCCTACATGCATACGTCCACTGGGCGAAGGGGCAAATCGGCCCGTCACCTTCTGTGCCTCTCCCGTACTCATTTTTACTCCCTCCAAGCCGCTGTTCACCGGTTCAGTATACCATATTTTCCTCTTTCACGGTAGATTCTAGAAACGTACAAGAATTTTTATATTTCTTTTTGACTTATATAGAATCAGACAGTATAATAAAAATAAAGATTTTTTTTCAAACATGCTCGGACGATCTCTCCGCATTTTTTGCGCACATCCGTCCTTTTTTGTCCACTGCAGATTCGTATGCATGGGACATTTTTTACGAAAGGGGAGAATCCAAAATGGCAGATCACCTGTCTCCCGATTCATTGGGCCGTTCTGTACAGCCGGGCGAAGTCCACCTGATGAGCAGTGAAATTCCCGGTGGGATTTTTCGCTGTTATACAGATACCGGTTGGACCATTTTGGATGTCAGCCGGGGCTTTTTAAACCTGTTTGGCTATACGACGGAGGATATTCAACGAAAATTTCAAAATAAATTTTTAGAGATGATCGACCCACGTGACCGCGCCGCTGTGATGGAATCCTTATTGCGGCAAAGCGGCACGGGAAAAGACCATCGTTTGGAATACCGGGTCAAACACTGCAATGGACAAACCCTCTGGATTTTGGAGCAGGGCCGTCTGACCCGTCAGATTGGTGAACCGGATACCTACTGCTGTATTTTAGCGGACATTACAGAGAGCAAAAATCTTGAAGAAAAACTGCGCCTCAGTCTCGAACGACATCAGATCATCATGGACCAAACCGATGACATTATCATCGAATGGAACATTGAAACCGACTCATTCATCTGCTCGCCAAAGTGGGAACGCAAATTTGGCTATATGCCTTCGCAGGAAAAGATCTTGACGCGTATCCTTCGAGGGGATTCCCACATTCATCCTGACGATCAAGCCCGTGTAGTGGAATCCTTATATTCCATCCGAAAGGGGTCGCACTATGCGGATATGGAGCTACGCATCCGTACGGCGGACGACCGGTACCTCTGGTGCCGCGCGCGCCTGACCGCACAGATCAGCCAGGCCAACCATCCCATTCATGCGATCGGTGTTTTAATCGATATCGACAATGAGAAGCGGCAGGCGGAAAAGCTGCTGGAGATTGCCCAGCACGATTCCCTAACTGGTCTGTACAATAAGGGGACATCCCAAAAGCGCATTGAAGAACATCTAAAATCCCTGGATGAACACAGCTGTTCCGCATTGATGATTCTCGATTTGGATAATTTCAAGCAGATCAATGACAGCATGGGGCATCTCTTTGGCGATGCCATCCTGATCGAAGCAGCGCAACGAATCAAAAAACAATTCCGCAGCACCGACATCGTCGGACGCATTGGCGGGGATGAATTTGTCATGTTCCTGCCAGGGGTATTTGACAGGCAGACAGGAAAACGGAAGATAGGGGAAATACAGGAAAGTCTCAGGACAGTCAGGATATCTACCTGGGGCATTAGGGGAATCAAGGCCAGCATAGGCGCCGCCCTGTGCCCGGAGGACGGGATGGATTACGGGACTCTGTATAAGGCTGCGGACGAGGCCATGTATCAGGCCAAGGAGCAGGCCAAAAACCGGAATGAGAGCGGGGAGGCAGGAGAAGAAAACCATGACAGGACAATATCATGACAGGAGGCGCATGACATGAGGCATGGGTGGGGAAGTGTGATTTTGTCGGGAGGACAGGGACGCCGTATGGGCGGTATCGACAAAGGAGGACTGGACTTTAAGGGAGAGTCTTTCCGCGGGCATATCCAGAAGCAGCTTCAGGCCCTGGAAATCCCATGTTACCTGTCGCGGGCCTGCTATGGA